>Ga0207771_100024_pt1 | contig 136672 bp, 139 predicted proteins | sample A23M2SouthBayCA_2_FD_187731 | JGI IMG/M metagenome (GOLD analysis project Ga0207771, IMG submission 187731) | Aerobic enrichment media microbial communities from Eden Landing Ponds, California, USA - A23 M2 (2) (SPAdes) | ecosystem: Environmental > Aquatic > Marine > Unclassified | place... | reverse complement strand
GAGCGGCTCGTGCTCGGCGACGATCGTGTCCACCCCGCGGTGAGTCGCGAAGTTGACCACCGCGTGTTTCGTGTCGTGGCTGACGATCTCGTCGGCCTCGATGTCGACGTCGAGCTCCTCGGCGAGCGCGTTCACTCGCGTCTCGAACGAGCGGTCGGCGTCCGACTGGACGGTCGCGCCCTCGGTGAGCGGCGCCTGGTCGGGCACCTCCTCGAACCTGACGGCGACGACGCGACCGTCGTCCTCCCGGACGAGGTCCGCCGCCAGCGCGACCAACGAGCGCTCGCGCTCGGGGTCGAGATCCTTCGTGAGCGCGAGCAGCACCTCCTTGGTGTCGGGACGCTCGGCGAGCGCGGACTCGATCTCCGAGAGCGCGTCCCGGCTGACCTGTCGGCGGATCGCGTCGGTCGCGGCGCCCTCGCGGTCGACCCGCGGGCGGACGTACAGGAAGTACCAGACGACGCTTCCGACGGTGATGACTCCGGCGCCCGCGAGCGCGATCGTCCCCATCTGTGTCAACAGCAGGAGACCGGAGACGGTGCCGAACACCTGAACCCAGGGGTACAGCGGCGATGTGAACACCGGCTCGTACTCGGTGCTCCCCTCCCGGAAGGCGATCACCGCGACGTTGATCATCGCGAACACCATGATCTGGAACGCGCTCGCGAGCTTGGCGATGTCGAGGATCGGGACGAACGCGATCAGCGCGAGCAGCACCGCGCCGGTCAGCGTGATCGACGTGACGGGCGTGCCGAACCGCTCGCTGACGGACGACAGCGACGGCGGCGCGAGCCGGTCACGGCTCATCGCGAACGGGTACCGCGACGACGAGAGGATGCCCGCGTTCGCCGTCGAGACGAGCGCGAGCACGGCCGCGACGATGACCGCGACGACTCCCGCTTGCCCGAGCGTCTGTTCCGCACCGACGGCGACGGGCGTCAGCGAGCCGGCGACGCTGCCGGGGTCGGTGATGCCGACCAGCACGGCGACGACCACGACGTACAGCACCGTCGTGAACGCCAGCGAGCCAAGGATCCCCAGCGGGATGTTCCGCCCGGGGTCCTCGACCTCCTCGGCGACGCTGGCGACCTTGGTGACGCCCGCGTACGAGACGAACACGAGCCCGGTCGCCGCGAGGACGCCGTCGAGGCCGTAGCCGAAGAAGTCGACGTAGTTGGCCGACTGGACGCTGGGGGCGCTCCCGGCGGCGAACCACCCCAGCGCCGCCAGCATCACGACGACGATCGCGACTTGGAGGCGGCCAGTCTGCTTGGCGCCGACGACGTTCACGAGGATCAGTACGGCCGCCAGCCCGAGCGCGACGGGCTTGAGGGGGAGATCGAACAGCAGGAGGAGGTACGGAACGCCGCCCACGAGCGCGAGCGCGCCCTTGAACGACAGCGAGAACCACGTGCCGACGCCGGCGATCGTGCCGAGCAGCGGCCCCATCCCGCGTTCGATGTAGATGTACGTCCCGCCGGCCTCCGGCATCGCGGTCGCCATCTCCGACTTCGAGAGGGCCGCGGGGACCACCAGCAGGCCGGCGAGCGCGTACGCGAGGATCACCGCGGGCCCGGCGATCTCCAGCGCCAGCGCCGGCAGGATGAAGATGCCGCTGCCGATCATCGCGCCGATGCTGATCGCGAGGACGGATGGGAGGCCGAGGTCTCGTTCGAGTTCCTTCATGGTGTGGTGGGAGCGGGCGACCCGGATCGGGACACGGAACCGCCCGGTCGTTCGTTCGCCCTTATGTGACGGGACCAGATAAATCGGGTGCTTCTATTGACGGATCGTCAACGATCAAGATATATAGACTCGTTCCGTCCGCGAGATGGCCCCGACGAGGCTGCACGACGGACCGGGGAACACTAAAGCGTCGGCGGTGGCACTCCACGATACAGATGAAGGACGGCGAGTTGGATTCCGTCGACCGGCACATCCTCTATTACCTCCAGCAGGACGCTCGAGGGACGTCGTCGAGCGACATCGCTGAGAAGCTCGACCTGTCCGCGAGCACGGTCCGGACGCGCCTCAACAAGCTCGAGGAGTCCGGGATCGTCCGCGGCTACCACATCGACATCGACTACGACCTCGCGGGCTACCCGCTGTACACGAAGATCGTCTGCACCGCGCGGATCCCGGAGCGCGACGAACTGGGGCGGAAGGCCAGAGAGATCCGCGGGGTGACTGCGGTCCGCGAGATCATGACCGGCGAGCGGAACGTGTACGTGAACGCCATCGGTCGCGACCACGACGACCTCGACCGGATCAACCGGGAGCTGGATGAGCTGGGACTGGAGATCATCGACGAACAGCTCATTCGCGACGAGCACGTCTGCCCGTACCGCGGCTTCCTCGACCCCGAGGAGGATCCGGAGGGGGAACTCCGAAGCGACGAGCCGTGACCGCGGGGGGCCGCCGCGGTCCGGCGTGCCGTCGCCGCGATGGCGACACGCTCAGGGACCGCCGGCGGGATCCGTCTTGACATGCCCGCCGATCTCGACGAGAAGACGACCCGGTACGGGGAGATGCTCGCGGACGCCCTCGCGGCGGCGGAGGTGTGCGTCCCGGAGGGGACGCCGCTCCACGAGATGGCGCTGGAGTGCGAGGAGATGGCCGTCTCCTACCTCGAGGACGGGCGCCACTTCCGCGAGCGCGACGATCCCGTGAACGCGCTGGCGTCGTACTCCTACGGCTACGGGTGGCTCGATTGCGGCGTCCGCATGGGCCTGTTCGCGATCCCCGACGACACCGACCTGTTCACGACGGAGTGAGCGGACTCGGGGCCCCGGACCGTGGCGGCGGTTTTATCGTGGGATCGTGACAACCCTCAGGTATGGACGACACCTCATTCACGGACATCGTCGTCGCCACCGACGGCAGCGACCCCGCCGCCGCCGCCGTCGACGCGGCGATCGGGCTCGCGGCCGGTACCGGCGCGACGTTGCACGCCTGCACGGTGGTGAACCCGTTCCGGACGGGACAGTCACTCGTCGACCTCAGGAAGCGCCGAACGGAGGCCGACGAGCGCGTCGAGTCGATCGTCGCGCGCGCCGAGGACGCCGGCGTCGACGCCGTCGCGACCGTCCGCGAGGGGATGCCGGCCGACGAGTTGCTCGCGTACGTCGAGGAGGTCGGCGCCGGGATGGTGGTCATCGGCACCCACGGCAGGGGCGGCGCGAGGCGTGTGCTCCTCGGTTCGGTCGCGGAGACCGTCGTCCGCACCGCGGACGTACCCGTGCTCGTGGTCCACGGCGACGGCGTCGAGGTCGAGTGGGGAAGCGAGAGCCGATTCCTGCTGGCGACCGACGGCAGCGACGCGGTGACTCCGGCCGAGCGGATCGGCGTCGACCTCGCGACGACGCTGGGCGGGCGACTCACCGCCGTCAGCGCCGTCGACCAGGCACGAGCGCTCACCAACGCCGGGGGCGGCGTGCTCACGAACGAGACGATCGAGTCGGTCAAGCGTGCGGTGACGAACCGGGCCACCGACGCCGTCGACCGGGCGCTCGACCGCGCCGAGGAGGCCGGGGTCGACGCCGACGGCGAGGTGATCGAGGGCGAGCCGAGCAGGGCCATCTGCGGGTACGCCCGCGATGCCGACGCGGACGTCGTCATCGTCGGGACGCACGGCAGAACCGGCGTCCGCCGGGTCGTGCTGGGCTCGGTCGCCGAGCGGATCCTCAGGGCCGCGGACCGGCCCGTTCTGGTCGTCCCGGCCGCCGCCCGCTCGTTCGCCGAGGCGGGGGCGGAATCAGATGCGGATGCGGAATCGGAGAAGTAGGCGCCGCCGGCCGCGTCAGTCGAACCGGACTTCCGGCCCGTCGTCCCCGTCCTCCACGGTGAGCCCCAGCGCCTCCAAGTCGTCGCGGAGGCGGTCCGCGCGCTCGTAGTTGCCGGCCTCGCGCTCGGCCTCGCGCACGTCGAGCACGAGGTCCGCGAGGTCGCCGACCAGCTCCACGTCGCCGCCGGCCTCGCGACCGAGTTCGAGGCCGAACACGTCGCCGCCGAACTCCTCGAACGTCTCGACGGCGCGGCGGAGACCGCGATAGTCGTACGCCGCGTGGTCGTCGGCGACGAGGTCGACCGCCTCGACGTGGCGGTGGACAGCCGACCCCAGATCCAGCAGCGCGCCGAACGCCTCCCGGACGTTCAGGTCGTCGTTCATCGCCTCGACGACCGTCTCGCGGGCGTCGTCGACGGCCGCGCGGAGGTCGTCGTCGGTCGCCTTCGCGCGGGCGTCGACCGAGTCGCAGGCGCCGACGGCCGTCTCGTAGGCGCGTTCGAGGCGGTCCCAGCGCTCCTCGGCCTCGGCCATCGCGTCCTCGGAGAAGGTCTGGTCGCCGCGGTACTGCGCGCCCAGATAGAACGTGCGCAGGACGTTCACGCCGAACTCCTCGAGCGCGTTCGAGACGGTGAAGAAGTTGCCGAGGCTCGAGGACATCTTGTCCTCGGCGGTCTCCAGCAGCCCGTTGTGGAGCCAGTAGCACGCGAACGTGTGGCCCGTCGCGGCCTCGCTCTGGGCGATCTCGTTCTCGTGGTGTGGAAACACGAGATCGCGTCCGCCCATGTGCACGTCGAGGGTGTCGCCGAGGTGGCTGGTGGACATCGCCGAGCACTCGATGTGCCACCCGGGGCGACCCTCGCCCCACGGCGACTCCCACGTCCGGCCCGTCGGGAGATCGCCGTCGTGGTCGTGCTTGCGGTGCTCGCGAACGGCCTCCTCGCTCACGCCGTCGGCCTTCCACAGCGCGAAGTCGCCGGGGTGGCGCTTCTCCGCGAGCACGTCCTCGTCCTCGTCGGCCTCCAGTTCCTCCGGCCGCTGGTTCGAGAGGTGACCGTACTCCTCGAAGGAGGTCACGTCGAAGTAGACCGAGCCGTTCGCCTCGTAGGCGTGGCCCGACTCGATCAGCCGCTCGACCAGCGCGATGATCTCCGGGACGTGCTCGGAGACGCGGGGGTACACCGCCGCGCGCTTGAGGTTGAGGCCGCGCATGTTCTCGATGACTTCCCCGGTGTAGTGCCGAGCCACGTCCGCCTCGGTGTCCCAGCCCTCGCGCTCGCCCACGCGGGCGGCGATCTTCTCGTTCACGTCGGTGACGTTCTCGACGTGACGCACGTCGTAGCCGAGGTGGTCGAGCCACCGGTGGAGGACGTCGGCGTGGAACCACAGCCGCGCGTGGCCGAGGTGCGCGTCGTCCGAGACCGTCAGCCCACAGACGTACAGCAGGACCTCGTCGTCGCTCGCCGGCTCGAACGCCTCCCGTTCGCCCGTCAGGGTGTTGGTCACGGACAGACCCATATCGGGCGCCGCTACGCGGTCCTCCGTGTTAAACGGTCGAAGATCGACTCGGCGATCGACGGTGGTCCGTTCCGGCTCGATCAGCCGTCGAGCACGGCTTCGACGGCCCGGAGCGCGTCGGCGCCGGCCCGGCGACCGACAACCACGGCCAGCCCGGTCTGCGTCACGCCGGCGGCGTCGACGGCGACGCCCGCGGCGCGGAGTCGCCCGAGCACGCGTTCGAGCGCGCGCGCCCCCACGTCGCCGTCGGCGACGATCGCGGTCGCGTCGCCCGCGTCGGCGGCGTACTCGGTCCCCCCGACCGCGAGCAGTGGCTCCGCGTCATCCTCGGCGCCGTTGCCGTCGAGGCCGTCGGCCGAACCGTCGACCGCTCCGACGCCGCGTTCCATTCGGACGCGCGCGTCGCCGGCGCCGTCGGCCTCGCCTCGACCGTCCGAACTCGCGTCGTCGCCCACCTCGTTCGCGAACCGCCGCAGCGCGGTCGCCACGGCGTCGGGGTCGGCGTCGATGTCGAGCGCCGTCGCGGCGGCCGCGTAGTTCACGACGCCGGCGCGGAGGGCGTCGTACAGGAACGGTCGCTCGCGGACGGCGGCGCGGGTCTCCTCGGCGACGGTCATGAACGGGGACGCGGCGGCGGCGGACATAATCACGGCGGTCCGTGGGCGACGCGGACGCGACTGTGACGGGTCCGGCGGCGCCGCCGCGTCACGGGGAAGCGGGTGCGTCCGCGGAAGCGAGTTTCAGTAAGACCGCGGACAGAAACGTCGTTCAGAGTATACTTTAGTCGGCGAGGGTCCATCGTCCGTATGCAATGAGACAACCGACCCAGCTGGGACACGGCGTCCCCGAGCCCGACGCATCGATCGGTCCGACGGTCGCGGTCGTCGCGGTCGTGCTGGCGGCGCTGCTCGCGTCGCTGTTCCCGCTCGTCGCCGCGGCCGCCGGCGGTGCGGCGGTCGCACTCGCCGCGAAACGACTCCTGCCCGCCGCGCGCAGGCGGTTCGTCGGCCGCCGTCGGCGACGGATGTGTCTCCCCGGCACCCGCGCGTGCGTCGAGGTCTGAACCGGTCGGATGTCGGTCCCCGCTGACGCCCCTCCCCGCACCCCGCCGTCGCGCCCGTCGCGCGTTCCCCGAACTCCCTCCGCGCGCACCCTCGCGCGGCCGCTCTCCCCTGCCGAAGGCGATAAGGTCGCTCCGGCCCTCGATCCGTCCATGAGTCAGGCGCTGGTCATCGTCGCCCACGGGTCGCACCTGAACCCCGGATCGAGCGCGCCCACCTACGACCACGCGGACACGATCCGCGCGGCCGGCGCGTTCGACGAGGTTCGAACCGGGTTCTGGAAGGAGGAACCGAGCCTGCGGGAGGTGTTGCGCACCTGCGAGGCCGACGAGGTGTACGTCGTCCCGATGTTCATCTCGGAGGGCTACTTCACCGAGCAGGTGATCCCACGCGAGCTCCGCCTCGGCGACTGGGACGTGGCCGACTGGGACTCCGACGGCCTCTCCGCGGACGTCGCCACCTACACCGCCGAGGACACCGGCCAGACGGTCCACTACTGCGGGCCGGTCGGCACTCACGAGTCGATGACGGACGTGCTCGTCCGGCGCGCCGAGAGCGTCACCGGGGACCCCGACGTGGGGGATGGCTTCGGGTTCGCCGTCGTCGGCCACGGTACCGAGCGCAACGAGAACTCCGCGAAGGCCATCGAGTACCACGCCGAGCGCGTCCGCGACATGGACCGCTTCGACGAGGTGCAGGCGCTGTACATGGACGAGGAGCCCGAGGTCGACGACGTGACCGACTACTTCACCGTCGAGGACGTGGTCGTCGTCCCGCTGTTCGTCTCGGACGGGTTCCACACGCAGGAGGACATCCCCGAGGACATGGGCCTCACCGACGACTACCGCACCGGCTACGACGTGCCCGCCGCGGTCGACGGCCACCGCATCTGGTACGCGGGCGCCGTCGGCACCGAATCGCTGATGGCCGACGTGGTGCTGGAGCGCGCGGCCGACGCCGGCGCCGACGTGAACGCCGCCATCGAGTCCGTCCGCGAGACGACCCGCGTCGCTCCGGGGGCGGACGACTGAATGCTCGCGCGACAGTTCGACGCGCTGCTGGCGGCCGCCGACTCCGACGACGGGATCGACTTCGACGGCCTGCGTGTCGCTCGCGACGGTGACGGGACCGGGGACGACCCGGCCGACGGCTACACCTTCGCCACGCCCGAACACGAGGCGACCGGCCTCTCGGAGTCCGAACTCCACGCCCACGCCGACGGGAGCCCGTACGTCACCGACTGGTACTTCTGGGAGCGCGAGGTGCAGCGCCACGACTCCCCCCGCCGGGCGTTCCTCCGGCGCGCGGAGGCGGCCGACGACCACGCCGTCGACGAGCGGTACGACGCGCTCGCCGACGGGATGGTCACCGAGTGGGGGCAGCTCCGCATCGAGGCGAGGCTCGCGGACGCCGCGGGAGACGTGGGCGCCGCCGACGGCTCTCGCCGCTACGACGTGCGCCACGTCGAGGACGCCGACCGCGCTATCGAGGACTTGGAGACGTACGACGACCCCCTCGACGCCCGCGAGCTGGCGAAACACGACGACGACGGGATGTATCGCCCGCTGAAGACCGGAACGAACATGCCGACCGGCTGGGCGTTCCACGGTCTGGACTGGCGCGACGCGGTAGAGACGGTGGAGACGCTGTACCCCGCGACGGTCGCGAACTGGTACCGCGAGCAGCAGGGGCGCCTCGACGTCGACCACTGGACGGACACGACCGACCGCCAGACCGGCATCTACGGGGTCGTCTCGGAGCTGCCCCGCGAGGCCGTCGAGTGGGTCGCCGAGGCCGCCTGCGACGACTCCCAGTGCGTGAAGCGCCGCGAGTGGCAGTACGACGAGGGCGACGACCTCGCCGCCGACGGCGGGACCGGCGCGTTCCCGTGCCGGGAGCCGTGCTCGCTCGTGATCGCCGCCGGACGCAGGTGGACGAAGCTCGAGGAGGAGGAGCCGCGGGAGTACACGTTCCACCTGACGCCCAGCGAGAAGGAACAGGTCGAGGGGATCGTCGACGCCGTCGCCGACGGACGCGTCGACGAGATCCGCGAGGCGGACGTGTACGAGGACGCCAACCGCTACCGGACGCGCTACCTCCGCGCGAAGCTGTTCGACGACCACGGCAACCTGGGGGGCGTTCCGACCGATCCCGAGGAGGAGCACGACGGCCACGACGGGGCGGAGAGCCACGACGACGAGTAGCCACGGCGGCCGCCCACGCGGCGACGTGGCACCCCTCCCGGCGGACCCGTTATCCGAGCAGCAGGAACCCGGCGACCAACACGGCGACGCACACCGCGACCACCCCGAGCGTGACCGCGAGCCCGTCGAGCGCGACGGCGACGATCCCCGCCCCGACGAGCGCCGCGCCCGCGAGGGCGACGACCGCGAGCGTCCCCGGCTCGGGGGAGGAGATCGCGGCCGAGCCGTCAGTCGCCGAACGCAACGCCGCGCGGGCACGGTCGATACCCTCCGCGAGTCGCTGTTGGGCGGTCGACGCCGGCGAGTCGCCGGACTGTGGCCCCTCCGTGGCGCTCCCGTCGGGGTCGCCGCCCAGCGGTTCGTCGCCCGCCGGATCGTCGCCCGCCGGATCGTCGCCCTTCGCCGAGTCGTCGCCGGCGGCGGTCGACGACGGGTCGACCCGCAGCGGTACCGTCGTCTTCTCCGCGCCGTGGCCCACGACGATCTCCAGGGCCCCCTCCACCGCGGCGTTCACGGACGCGACCGACACGTGAACCGTGCGGGTCGACCCGCCGTCGACGTAGTGGTTCGGCGGCGCGACCGACGCGACCTCGGCGATCGGTCCGTCGAATCGCAGATGCACGTGGATCGGCTCCCCCTCGTTTCTGAGCCCGACGGCGAACTCGCCGTCGGCCGCGAACGACCCCGGGGCTGTCACCCCGTTGAGTCGATCGCGGTTCAGCGTCACCCCCAGGACGGCTGCCTCTGACGACACGGGTTTCTCTCCCGCCGAGACGATAAAAAAGTTCGTCGCCGCGACGGCGATCGTCGTCCGGCGCCTCCGGGAGGCGGCGGGGCCGGAAGCCGTCGCCTACTCGCGCATGTCCGGCGGCAGCAGGTTCGGGATCCCGTCCTCGATGGGATACGTCTCGCCGCAGTCTGTGCAAGTGAGCGTGCCCGCGATTATCTCGCCGTCCTCGCCGTCCTCGCGCTCGGTCACGTCGAGCTCGAGGTCGTGCTTGTCGAGCGGGCAGCAGACGATGTCCAACAGGGACTCCTTCATTGGCCGATTCGTGGCGCGGGTCGGCCAAAAGCGTGCGGGTTCCGCGCGCCCGTGTCGGGGCTCACGCGTCCGGGTCGTCGCTCGCGCGTCCGCGTCGTCGGGACCGAGATCCGCGCGCGGGTCGTCGCGGCCGCCCTACTCCCAGGGGTTCGTCCGCACGATCGTCTGCTCGCGGTCGGGCCCGACGCCGACGGCGTAGACGGGGGTGCCGAGTTGGTCCTCGAGGTACTCAAGGTAGTCGCGGGCGGCGTCGGGCAGCGCCTCGTACCCCTCCTCGGCGACGGCAGCCACGTCGAACGACCCCCACGGCTCGAACTCGCGCACCACCGGCTCGCACTCGGCCCAGCGCTCGGTCGTCGCCGGCAGCGACAGTCGCTCCTCGCCGTCGAGGTCGTACGCGTGGCCGACCTTCAGCTCGTCCAGCCCGCCGAGCACGTCCAGGTGGTTGACGGCGATCCCGGTGTAGCCGTTGACGCGGGCGGCGTGGCGCAGCATCGGCACGTCGAGCCAGCCGATCCGGCGCGGGCGGCCGGTGACGGTGCCGAACTCGCCGCCCCTCTCGCGGATGTCGCTCGCGAGCGTCTCCTCGCGCTCGTCGCCGTCGAGTTCGGTCGGCATCGGGCCCTCGCCGACGCGCGAGAGGTACGCCTTCACGACGCCGACGACCTCGCCGCGCCCGGTGACGGTCGGGCCGACGCCCGAGCCGACGGCGGCGCCGCCGGCGGTGGGGTTCGAGGAGGTGACGTACGGGTAGCTCCCGTGGTCGACGTCGATGAGGGTGCCCTGCGCGCCCTCGAACATGACGTTGTCTCCGGACTCCCTGCGGTCGTGGAGGAAGTCCGAACAGTTGACCGCCATCCCTTCCTCGCGGAGGCGACGGCCGAACTCGGCGTACTCCTCGTGGAGCGCGTCGATGTCGAGTTCCTCCCCGACATCGAGCCCGTACACGTCCTCGACGAGCGCGCGCTTCTGCGGGACGACGTACTCCAACCGATCGCGCAACACGGCCGGATCGAGCAGGTCCCCGATGCGGACGCCGCGGCGGCCGGCCTTGTCCTCGTAGGTCGGGCCGATCCCGCGACCGGTGGTGCCGACCTCGACGCCGGAGTCGGAGTCGGATTTCGCCTCCTCCTCGATGCCGTCGAGACGCCGGTGGTACGGCATGATGACGTGCGCGCGCTTGGCGACGCGCACGTCCGGGTCCAGTCCGCGTTCCCGGAGCGTCCCGATCTCCTCGAAGAGCGTGCGCGGATTCACGACGCAGCCGTTGCCGAGCACGCCGACCTTGTCGCGGACGGCGCCGGAGGGAACCAACGAGAGCGCGTACTCCTCGCCGCCCTCGACGACGGTGTGGCCGGCGTTGTCGCCGCCCTGATACCGCACGACGACGTCGGCGTCCCCGCCCCAGAGGTCGACGAGGGCACCCTTGCCCTCGTCCCCGAGCTGAGAACCGACGATGGTGACAGTCATACCGACCGCTGGTTCCGCGCCGCACGATAAACCGATTACGGTCCGCGCGCGTCGGTGATCCATGAACGTGACTAATCAGTGGAACGAATCGAACCGACTGTTCGCATCCGCGCATTTCTCGTTCGAACTCCGGGCGTAACCGTTAACCACACCCACACCGGAGGTTGAGTCGAGATCGCCCGACATCGTGACGGTCGGGCGACCCGATTCCGGCCGGGAGGAGAACTTTTAAAGGGTGGACGGACGAGTTAACACGTGCCATGATAGACAGACTGGAGAAGGAGGTCGATATGCTGGAGCGACACCTCCAAGTCCTCCGTATGGTCATCGAGAACGAACCGATCGGGATCGTGAAGATGTCCAACGAGACGGGATACCCCCACCACAAGGTCCGCTACTCGCTGCGCGTGCTCGAGGAGGAGAACCTCATCGAGCCGTCCAGTCAGGGCGCGATCACGACCGAGCGGACCGCCGAGTTCGTGGACGAACTCGACGGCAAGATCGACGAGATCGTCGAGAAGATCGGCGGCATGCGGATCGAGGACGCGCCGGAACTCGAGGGCTGACCCGGCCGGAATTCGGCTGACGCTTCCTGCGGTCACATCGCTGCGGCCGCGGTAGCGCCGCGGCTGTCTCCTTGCTCGCGTTCGTCGCGGTGTCGAACGAAACCGGACAACCCCGAGCCAGCGGCGCGGCTCCGAAACGGCTTCGTCTACAGTTCGGGGACGTTCACGTGGAACTCGCCCTCGCGTGACTCGACCAGACAGAGGTGAAAGCCCTGCTTGCGTGAGAGCCTCACGAAGCTCTTGCGCTTGCCGCGCGAGAGCAGCCCCCCGCCGGTGGCGTCGGCGGCCGCCTCCAGCGCGCCCGGCTCGAAGAACGAGGCGGTGACGTAGAAGCTCGCCGCGAGATGGTCGTCGGCGTCGGCGACGGCGCTCGCGTCGCCGACGAGCCCGTCGAGCATCGACTCGGTCGTCGCGTCGCGACCCTCCGTCACGTCGGCCACCAGCAGCGGGTTACCCATCCGGTCGCGGAGCACGACGTCGAACGTGTGCTCGGTCGCGCCGCCGTCGGCGTCGTCGACCGCGACGGTGCCGTCGAGTTCGGCGCGGTCGATCTCCGGGATGGCGTCGAACAGGTCACGCAGGGCCGACTCGTTGCCGGTGCTTTGGATCTCGTACAACAGCTCGCGGACCGCCCACTCGACGAACCCGTACTCGATGGTGTCGGTGAGGAACTCCCGGAACGGTCGGCCGTCGACGGCGGCGTCCTCGGCCTCGAAGTCGGTGTGCAGCTCCAGCCGGAGGTTGTCGTTCACGTCCGAGCGGCTCGCGCCGCCGGCGTGTGCCTTCTCCAGCGTCGCGCCCCCCTTCGAGTCGTAGCGGACGAACAGGTTCGTCCCGGCCAGCGCCCGGTCCGCCGGGATCGTGCGGGCGGGTGTCCCGTCGTCGCCTCCGTTCCCGTCGCCGGACGACGCCCGCTCACGCGCCGCGTTCAGCTCCTCGCGCGCCTCGGCCAGCTGCGTCTCCAGCTCCTCGACCCGTTCGGAGAGGCGGTCGTTCTCCTCGCGGAGCCGGTCGAGTTCGTCCTCGTTCGACTCGAGCCGCTCGCGCGCCTCGCGGGCGCCCTCGATGGCGCGGTCGCGCTCGGCACGCGCCGTCGCCAGGGCCTCCCGCGCGGTCGCGAGTTCCTCGCTGGCGTCGACCGGTCCCTCGGTGCGAGCCGACGACCCGTCGCCGCGGTCGTTCGACTGTCGATCGCCCGAGTCGGCGCTGCGAGAGCGCTCCTGTCGGTCGGCGTCGCCCGCGGCGGAACTGCTCTCGCTCCCGTGCGGTTGCGTCGGGCGGTCCTGCCGGCGGCGACGCCCGGCGGCCGCGTTCGACCCGTTCGCTTGTGCCTCCGTCACCTCGGGGGTCTCCGTTCGTGACGGGTCGAGCGACGGGATCGATCTGGTTTCGCGCCACTGCTCCTCCGCGGAGAACGGATCGCCGTCGCTGTCGCCGTCCGACTCCTCGCGCACGTCCTCGTCCCGAGACCGGGTCGGTTGTGGCACCTCGGACCGCTCGGAATCGGTCGATTCCGGCGGGGACGCCGTCACTTCGGGAGGCGACTCGTCGGTCGATCGCGGCGAGCCGGTCGCCTCGCGCTGTGGCGGATCTGCTGGGCGTCTCTCCCCGCCGTCGTCCCCCGTCGACGCTGTGGATGCCGGTCCGTCGTCCGCCGGCGAGTCCGGGTTCGTCGCCGAGTTCGGGGTGGCTGCCACGGGAGACGACTCGGGGACCGAGGTCGGTTCGCCCGAGCCAGTCGTCGCGGTATCGTCCGGATCGGGGTCGGCCCCGTCGGTGCTCGCGGCGTCGGCGGTCGCGGTCGGTTCGTCGGCGGTCGCGGTCGGTTCGTCGGCGCCGCCGAAGGTGATGCTCGTCGACGAGTCGCCATCGGCCGACGGGTCGTCTCGGGCGGACGGGGCGTCGTCGACGCCGGTATCGTCGGAATCGGTGTCCGACCCCGAGTCCGATTCCGGATCGGGGTCCGGGTCCGGTTCCGGGATGTCGACGACGTCGACGTCGACGTCGACGACCTCGTAGATCCCGACCTCGTCGTCGGCGGCCTCGAACGCCTCGTCGCCGGTGAGGACCTGCTTCTGTTCGCCCGTGCCGACGAACGCGCACGCGAGCCGGCGACCACCGTAGTAGACCGCGTAGTAGTCGCCCGAGAGGACGTTCTCCGACAGTTCGATGTAGCCGGTGAACTTCCCGGAGGAGAGCTTCGCGTCCGCGGCCGACAGGGCCGTGTCGTTCGTGTAGTAGCGCGCCTTCGTCTCGCCGCCGCGTTCTCGCATCGCGTACAGCAGCGGCAGCGACGGGTCGGGCGCGACGTATGCGGTGCCGTCGGCGTCCGCGAACGAGTCCAGCGACCCGTCGAACACGCCGACAACGCGGCCGTTCAACATGAACAGCCACGCGTGTCCCTCGGTGACCGCCCCGGTGAACTCGCGGGACTGCAAGGTGCGGAGCCCGTCGATCCCCCCCGAGAGCGGCTCGGACTCCCATCCGGTCACCGTTTCGACTGTTTCGCCGTCCATTGCCGGTACATGGCTGCGTCCGACGCAAATACCTTCCGCCACGTCGGACGGTCGTCGGACAGTGGTTCTCGGCCGTTGACAGCTTCGCGTTCGCGAGCCGAGGGCGCCGGTCAGGCCGCGATCGCGTACAGGAACAGGAAGCCGAAGTACAGGAGCACGAGCATCCCCAGCGACACGATCCGGAACCGCCGGAGGTCGTCGGACTCCGCCTCGCGTGCGCGCTCGTAGGCCGCGCGCTCGTCGTCGTCGAGGTCCGGGTGGTCCTGTCCGAGGTGCAGGTCGCGGTGGCGCTCGCGGGCGAACGGCCGACCGCACCGCGGGCACGTGAACGCGGTCGCGTCGGGGGGCACCTCGTAGGGGTCGTCCGCCGGGTCGCGCGCGTCGGCGGGCGAGTGGTCGACGCGGCTCATACGAACGGGGGCGCACCTCCGGGGCGCGAGACGATCCACAGGCTCGCCATCGTGTACGCCACCATCGCGACGGTGACGCCGTACTGACTCCGGATCGCCTGCAGTCGGTCGGGGAACAGATCGTAGGCAACCGAGTGCGCGACCCAGACTGCCAGCAGATGTCCCCCGAGCACCGCGGCGACGCCGACGCCGCCGACCCAGCCGGGCACGAGCAGCGCCGGGACGGTCGCGGGCGGGGACAGCGGCGACGTGAGCACGACCGCGAGCGTCGGCGACAGCGACAGCGCCGTCGCGAGGTTGTGCGCGATGTGGTAGCCGGCGGCGATGGCCAACAGCGACGGCGCGAACCGCCGGGCGAGCACGCCGGGCGCGAGGTACGTGTCGGCGGTCCGACGGGCCGCGCTGGCGGACGCGAGATACAGCGCGAGGAACAAGCCGTACCCGACAGACATCGCCGCCAGATAGACGACGAGCGCCGGGACCCCCGCCTCGACGAGCGGCCGCGCGATATCGGTCCACAGCCCGGTGCCGACGAACCCGTCGTAGGTGGTGACGAAGACGATCGCGACGACGAAGCCGACGTCGTCGCGACCGTCGACCCACGCCGCGTCGGTGAGTCCCATTCCCGGGAGCCGTAGGCGGAGGCCGTCGTCGGTGCGCGTGACGGGGGCGACCCGGCCGTACGCCGCCAACAGTTTCGAGACCGGGTCGGCGGAGCCGAACCAGTCGTCGACGCCGAAGGCGACGCTCCCGGCGACGGAGACGCCGAGGTAGCCGAGCACGAGCGCGGTGAGCAGTCGGGGGTCGTCCGCCATCGGCGTCACGACTTCCAGATACACGAGCGTAAGCAGGCCGGCGACCGCCGGCCACGACCCGAGCCGCTCGGGGTACGGGCGGTCGAGCGACGGGAACGCGCCCGCGATCGCGCGGAACGGGTCGACCGCCGGCCACGCGTTTCCGAGGAGGTACGCCGAGAGCACGAACACGGCCCACCAGCCGACCCACACGATCAGGACGGCCGCGCTGTCAGTAGCGGAGGTCGGACCGAACAGACCGGCGACGATCGTGATCGCGAGCGCCGCGATCCCGACGGCTCTCGCGAGGAACCGGGCGACGCGACCGGCGTCGGGGAGCGCGCGCCCCCACCCGTCGATCCGGCGGACGTACGTTCGGTCGGTGACTGCCGACGCGAGGAGAAACGACGCGCCGACGACGGCGCCGCCGGTAGCGAGGAACAGCCACGTCGGCACCGTCACTGTCTCGCGGGTCGCGCTGCGGACGCCGCCGGCGTGGGCGGCGACCCGCGCCGCGCTCGCGAGCGCCGCCAGCGTCGCGAGCGCGAACGGGACCGCGCGCCTCGCGACGCCGGCACATCGTGAGTGGCGATCCATCACCGACGGTTGAGAGCGGGCGGCCGAGTAGCTTGCGAAACCTCGGCGGGCCCGTGGGGGAGTTCGGGGAATACGGGCGGCGACCGGTCAGTCGGTATCGTCGACGCGACCACCGGCCTCATCGATGCGGTCGCCGCCCGCGTCGGTACGAACACCGTCCGCCCGCTCGACGAGCACCTCGCGAAGGACCGTTCGGTGGCTCCGCAGTTCGCCGGAGCGCTCGGGGCCCACGAGTGCGAGGTCCGCGCCCGCGTTCAGCGTCGCACACAGCGACTCGATCGCCGCGCGGGCGTCGGGATCGGACGCGAGGTGCTCGCGGTAGCGGTCGGCGAAGTCGACGCGGTCCCACGCCGCGTTGTGCGCGCCGGACTCACAGAGCCCGTCGATCCGGAACGACGCCGCGGCGTCAGCGTGGTCATCACGGAGCGCCCGCGGCGGGGCCAGCGCCGGGCGAACCTCGTCGACGAGCGCACGCAGGCGTCGTGAGGGCGACGCCGTGACGCCGATCAGTCGGGCTTCCGGCGGAACATCGTCGCACCCGCGGGCGAGTTCGGCGACGTAGGTGTCGGACACCGCCATGGCAGGAGAGGGTCCTCGGCGGGCAAAAAGCGCACCGCCGAGACAGGGACGCACGGTTCCGACAGAGCCGGGCGGATCGGGTCAGGCGCGCTTCGACCGGGCCTCTCGAACGCCAGCGCCCTCGCGGACCATGTCTTCACAGGAAGGGCACACGCGGACGTCGGTCATCCCTTCCGGAGCGAACACTCGGACGTATCGTTCGGTGACGAACGAGCTACAGTTCCTGCACTCCGGCATACATCTGGTAGTTATCGTCTACCGTAGTATGTGTATCGACCGCCCACGCAAACTACCGGGAGTCGAACCCCCGGGCACCCACATCGACGCGCCGTGGGGCCGCCGACCGTCGCCGCAGGTGGGAGGATTTTTGTCTCCGCGTCGGCTACCGGCGCGCATGGCTACAGAAACGGAAGACGCCCACGACGACGGGCACCACCTGCCCGCGGTCGAGGACTGGCCGCGCGGATTCGGGGAGGCCTCGTGGTGGCCGTTCGTCACGGCGCTCGGGGGCGCCGGCATCTACATCGGCGCGGCGCTGTACCTCATGGCCGTCGGCGACCGGAACCTCGTGGGACCGATGGTCGGTCCCGGGGTCATCGTCGGGAGCATCGGGCTGTTCCTGGTCGGCATCTACGGGTGGATGTACCACGCGTTCGTCACGCACTTCTGGGACCGCGGCGCCGACGAACACAGCGCCAGCAAGCTCAGGTGGGGGATGATCGCGTTCCTCGGGTCGGAGATCGCCACCTTCAGCGCCGGCTTCACGTACTTCTTCTTCATCCGCTCGCAGAACGCGTGGGCGGAGATCGCGAGCGACCTCCCGACGCTGCTCGGGTCGCTGGTCATCATCAACACCACGATCCTCATCGTCTCGTCGGTGACGCTGCACTTCGCCCACGGCGCCATCCGGCGCAACGATCGCGGGAAGTTCCTCGGCTGGCTCGCGGTCACGCTGCTGCTCGGGGTCGTGTTCATCGGCGGGCAGGTGTACGAGTACTACGAGTTCATCATCCACGAGGAGTTCACGCTCACCACCGGCCTGTTCGGGTCGGCGTTCTACGGACTCACGGGACTGCACGGACTACACGTCACGATGGGTGCGGTGCTACTTACGATCGTGTTCGTTCGCGGCCTCATGGGGCAGTACTCCGCAGATCGTCACGTCTCCGTGACGACCGCCTCGATGTACTGGCACTTCGTCGACGCCGTCTGGATCTTCCTCGTCGTCGCGCTGTACGTCGGCGCCGAGGTCGGCGCGTAGGCGTCCCCGGACCGACGCTCACTCCTCCTCGCGTTCGTCGTCCCCCTCCGAGAACCGGATCTCCTCGACGACCCGGCGCTCGCCGTCGACGTACTTGTAGCGGACGCCCGTCTCCTCGTCCTCGGTCCGCCGGTGGGAGCCGTCGCACAACGGGAACTCGTCGCTGAGCCCGCAGCGACACACCGCGATGTCGCCCTTCTCCTCGTCGATGTCGTCCTCGTCCAGCCGGACCGGTCCCGTCGCCTCGAGCGTGACTTCGCGCATACGAGTGCCCTGACGCTCCCGGGGCATTACTCCCGGCCCCGATCCTGCCTCGGTTCCCGGACCTGCTCCCGTCGCTCGAACCACGTCTCCGGCGGCGCGAGCGCGCCGGACAGCACCCCCGCGAGCAGCGCGAAGTAGGCGGCCAGTCCGCCGAGCAGCGCCGCGACGACCGGCGCGGCGAGGACGAAGCCGCCGACCGCGACGGCGACCGGGACGGCGACGGCGACGATGAGGGTCCCGCCCCAGCGGACGCGGCGGTCCGCCCACAGGCGTCGGGCCACGTCGGGCCGTCGCGCCATCGCGAGTTCGAGCGCGAGCGCGCCGCCCGCGCCCGCGACGCCGGAGGCCAGCCCTCGGGGAGTGACGAGGGACGCCGGAGCGACGCCCGCCGAGCGTCCGGCCGCGACGACTGCGACGGTCGCCGCCGACGCGAGCAGTCCGTCGCGGAGTCGGTCGTTCACGTGCGTCAGTCTCCTCCCACCGTGTTCGTCGTTTCGACGCTTCCGCACCCGTTAACACGGTGCCGCCGCACGGTGGGGTATGGGAAAGTGGCGACGGCGGACCGCGGCGTACCTGCTCGCCATCACGGTCGTCGTCCTGCTGTTCGCGGTCGCGTACGACTACGGGATGCGGACGTTCGAGGGGGGCGATCGGTCGTTCCTCCACAACCTCCGGGTGGTCGTCGAGACGTTCACGACGACCGGCTACGGCTCGGACGCGCCGTGGGAGACCGACGTGATGAACGCCTTCGTCATCGTCATGGACATCACCGGGGTCGTCCTGATCTTCATGGCGCTGCCGGCGTTCGTCTTCCCGCTGTTCGAGGAGACGCTGTCGACGACGACGCCGACCGCAGTCGACGACCTCGCCGGACACGTGGTCGTCTGCGGTCACACGTCGAGAGGTCGCGTGCTCCGTGACGAACTCGACGCACGCGACGTGCCGCACCTGTTCGTCGTCGCCGACGAGAACGAGGCGGCGACCGTCTACGACGGCGGCGAGGAGCGGGTGATCCACGGCGACCCCGAGGCGGTCGAGACGATGCGTGCGGCGAACGTCGATTCCGCCCGGGCGCTCGTCGCCGACGCCGACGACGAGACGAACGCGAGCATCGTCCTCTCGGCGCGGGAGGTGTGCGACGACGCCACCGATCTCCGGATCGTCAGCTTCGTCGAGAACGAGGCCGTCGCGGACTATCACCGCTACGCCGGCGCCGATCGCGTGCTGTCACCGCGGCGGCTGCTCGGGGAGAGCCTCGGGTCGAAGGCGACCGCGAGCGTCGCCGACGAACTGGGCGACGGCGTCGAGATCGGCGAGGACTTTCAGATCGCCGAGCTGCTCGTCCACCACGGCAGCCCGCTGGTCGGCGAGACGATCGCCGAGTCGCGGATCGCCGAACAGACGGGTGCGAACGTCCTCGGCGCGTGGGACGACGGCGAGTTCGAGTCGCCGCCGCGTCCCGGCCGCGTCATCGACGAACACACCGTTTTGCTCGTCGTCGGGACGGAGTCCGAGCTGGAGGCGCTGAAGGACCTCACCCTCTCCGAGACGCGGCGCCGCCGCCGCGGCTCGGTCGTCGTCGCGGGGTACGGGATGGTCGGCCACAGCGCCGCCGCGGAGGTGCGCCCCAGCGAGGACGTGGTGGTCGTCGACGAGCGCGACGCGCCGGGCGTCGACGTGGTCGGGGACGCGACCGACCGCGAGACGCTGGAGGCGGCCGGCGTCGACGAGGCGCGGGCGGTGGTGATCGCGCTCGACTCCGACACGACGACCATCTTCGCCGCGCTCGCCGTGAAGCAGGTCGCGCCCCACGCCGAGGTGATCGCCCGTGCGAACGACGCCGAGTCGGTCCCGAAACTGTACCGCGCCGGCGCCGACTACGTGCTCTCGCTGTCGACCGTCTCGGGCCGCCTGCTCGCGTCGCACCTGCTCGACGAGGAGGTGCTGCGTCCCGAGACCCAGGTCGACCTGATCAAAGCCGCCGCGCCGAGGCTGGAGGGGCGGACGCTGGCGGAGGCGGACGTGCGCGCCGAGACCGGCGTCACCGTCGTCGCCGTCGAGCGCGACGGCGAACTGATCACGAACGTCGGCCCGGACACGAAACTCGTCGACGGCGACAGGCTCGTCGTCGCCGGCACCGACGACGCCGTGAACCGCTTCAACGAACGGTTCTGCTAGCGGTTCTATCAGCTGTTCTCGGTGTGCGGCTCCGCCCCGGCGACGAACACGACCGCCTCGCCGTTCGCGAGTTCGACTGCACCGTCACGCGTCAGCGAGGCACGCGGTTCGTGAGCGGCGCGACCGGCGACCCCGCCAACACCCACGCCGCGAGCAGGAGCGCGCCGGCGAGTTCGGGGATCGCGAGCCCCGGCCCGAATCTGACGCCCGCGATCCAGAGCCACCACTGCCCGACGTGGACGCCGGCGGCCGCGAGCGCGAGTCGTCCCGCCGTCGTCGTCCGGCGGACGACCCCGTCGGTCACCAGCACCAGCGTCAGAGCGAGATAGAAGCCGAGCGCGACTGGGAAGTGAAGGGAGGTGCCGGACGGGAACGCGCCGACGCCACCCATGAGCAGTGCCGCGACGCCGAACTCGACGGCGACGAGGCGACCGCCGAGCGTCCCGGCGGCCGCCCACAGCGTCCACGCGTACGCGAGCGCGAGCGCGCCGCCGATCAGGAGTCCCCCGTTGAACGCCGTCGCGACCGCGGCGCGGTCGGCGACACCCAGATCCGACAGCGCGTTCGCGGTCACCGAGAACCACGGCGCCAGCGCGACCGCGAGCGCGATGCCGCCGAGCGCGGCGATCATCGCGCCCGCCCCCGACGCCGCCGCCGTCCGTCGACGCGTGTTCGTCACGGACGCCCGATCCGTCGCGAGGGTCATGGGCGTTACCCAACCGGGAGCAACGCGCGAAGGGTGCATCGACACGCGGTGGGGCGTCGCCGGCGCCCGGGAGTCGCCGCCGCCGGAGGGTTCCCCCGCGCGAGATTCCGCCTCCCGAACGCTTTCGGTCGTCACGCGCGCACCACGGACGATGACCGAACTCGACCTCCCTGCGCTCGGCCTCGGCACCTCCGCGAACGACGACTTCGAGGAGTGCGCCGAGACGGTGCGGACGGCGCTGGAGACGGGCTACCGCCACGTCGACACCGCACAGATGTACGACAACGAGGAGGCGGTGGGCGAGGGGATCCGCCGCGCCGACGTCCCCCGCGAGGAGGTGGTCGTCGCGACGAAGGTCCACCCCGACAACCTCGCGTACGAGGACGCCAAACGAACCGCCCGCGAGTCGCTGGAGCGCCTCAGGCTCGACTCCGTGGATCTCCTGTACGTCCACTGGCCGATCTCGGCGTACGATCCCGAGGGGAGTCTGCGCGCGATGGACGAACTGCACGAGTCGGGGCTGTGTGACCACGTCGGCCTGTCGAACTTCACGCCCGACCTGCTCGACGAGGCGCGGGCGATCCTCGATTCGCCGGTCGCGGCCCACCAAGTGGAGTGTCACCCGTTGTTCCCGCAGGCGGAGCTGCGGGAGTACGCCGTCGAGCACGGCCATTATCTGGTCGGCTACTCGCCGCTCGGGCGCGGCGAGGCGCTGGACGACCCGCTGCTCACCGAGATCGCCGAGAAACACGACACGAGCACCGCCGCGGTCTGTCTCGCGTGGGCGTTCGCGCAGGAGGCGCTCGTCCCCATCCCGAAGGCGACCGGCGAGCACGTCCGCGCGAACTTCGAGGCGCAGGAGCTGGAACTGGACGAGGCGGATCTCGACCGCATCGCCGGGTATGACGTCCGCGAGCGCGTCATCGATCCCGACGACGCCGCCTGGAACCGATAGGGTCCTCGCGGCGACGGGCGTTATCGATCGGACCCGCCGTCTCCGGCCGGGTCGACGGCGCCGTCCCCGCCGACTGCCGCGGCGGACGGCCGGGGCGCGTCGTTCGGCGGACCGTCGGCGGCGACGGACACATCGCGTTTCGGGTACGGGATATCGATCCCCTCGGCCGCGAAGCGGTCGTGGATCGCCCGGTTGAGCCGGTGGACCGCCTTCGCGCGCCGCGTCGGCGACGACACCCAACACAGCAGTTCGTACTCCAGCGCCGAGTCGCCGAACCGCCGGAAGCGACACCGCGGCTTCGGCGAGTCGAGCACCAGCTTCTCGGAGACCGCGATGTCGACCAGCAGCGCCTCGAGCGCGTCGAGGTCGGTGCCGTAGGCGACGCCCACGGGCACCCGGACGCGTCGTCGTCGCGAGGGCGCAGACTGGTTGATCACCTTCGTCGCGTTGAGCACGGAGTTGGGAACGGTGACGAGCACCTCGTCGCGCGTCAGGAGGGTCGTCGAGCGGACGCCGACCTCGACGACCGTGCCGGTCTCGCCGGAGTCGAGTTCCACGAAGTCGCCGACGCGGTAGGTGTCGTCGAAGTACAGCGCCACCCCGCCGAAGAAGTTCGCGACGGTGTCCTTCGCGGCGAACCCGACCGTGATCCCCACGATGCCGGCGCCCGCCAGCAGCGGCGTCACGTCGATCTCCCAGATGTAGAGGACGGTGCCGGCGGTGCCGACGACGACCGCGAGCGTCCAGACGTTCGAGAACACCGGCGCGAAGTCGTAGCGCGCGCCCCGCTCCTGGAGGTACTCGACGCCGCGGTTGACGATCTCGTTGAGCGCCCACGCCCACAGCAGGACGACGGCCGTCAACGCCGGGTCGCCGAAGAACGACTCCAGCGCCGCCCCCGAGACGGGGACGGCGGCGACGACGCCATCGATCCGGGTGAGCACGAACACGCCCGCGAGCGCGAGCGAGGCGACCAGCGGCACGCGGACCTCCGCGAGGGCGATCTCGTCGAGGCCGGTCTTCGTCCGGGTGACGAACCGCCTCGCCGCGCGGATCACGACGAACTCGGCGAGGAGGGCGGCGCCCAGCGAGACCGCGAGGACGAGCGCGGCCGCCTGCCACGGCGCCAGCGCGTCCAACGATGCGAGTACGTTCATGCACTCTCGACGCGCGCGGCGAGATATATACTCTCGGTGCCCGCGGCGGTCTCCCCGCACACTTGCGGCTCCCGCCGGAGCCGCTCGCGTCCGCGATCCCGAGCGTTCTTCACCGACGCCGCCCCAGCGTCGCCCGTGTACAAACGCGGCCACTTCGGCGTCGCCATGCTCGCGCTCGCGCCGATCACGTTCTGGCTGCTCTCGACCGGCTTCCCCGCGTTCGGCGCGCTGGTCGCCGGAACGGTCCTCTACCTCGCGATGCTGCCGGACGTTGACCACCGCGTTCCCGGCGTCTCCCACCGCGGGCCGACCCACTCGCTGCTGTTCGCGGCCGTCGTCGGCGCCGTCTTCGCTGGCGCCGCCTCGCTCGTCGAGCCCGTCCTCTCGATCGCGGTCCCCGGCGGCGTCTCGATGGTCGCGTTCGGCTTCCTCCTCGGCTTCGGGACCGTCGTCGCCCACCTTCTGGGCGACGTGATCACGCCGATGGGCGTGAACTTCCTGTGGCCGCACCCGCGGACCTGGTCGCTGTCGCTCACGACCGCCGACTCGACGGTCTGGAACTGGGGACTGTTCGTCCTCGGCGTGTTCGCGATGGCGGCCGCGGTCGCGCTGGCGGTGCGGGGCGTGCCGATCTGAGCGGACGAGCCGGGGGTACCGATTTATCCCGGGTGTTCGTACACAACTACATGAGCGAGGAAACCCCCCGACCCGACCTGCTCGACGACGCCCAGCGACGCTTCCCGGTCCCCGACTACGACGAGGTACCCGAGGACGTCCGCGAGCGCCTCGACGAGGAAGCCGAGCGCGCGGGCTTCACCCCGAACGTCATGTCGGCACTGGCGTACAAACCCAGCCACTTCCGGGCGTTCATGGCGTTCCACGACGCCCTCGTCGACGACACCACGCTCGACCGCGAGGAGGTGGAGATGATCGTCGTCGCCGTCTCCGGGCAGAACAACTGCCTGTACTGCAACGTCGCCCACGGCGCGCTCGTGCGCATCTACGCGAAGGACCCGCACCTCGCGGACCAGTTGACGAGCAATCACCGCACCGCCGACGTGAGCGACAAGCGCTTGGCGATGCTGGAGGTCGCTGTGAAGCTGACGGACGAGCCGGACGGCGTGACGACTGAGGACCTCGATCTGCTGTACGAAGCGGGCTACACGCAGGAGGAGGTGTGGGACATCGGGATGGTCGCCGCCTTCTTCAACCTCTCCAACCGGATGGCGACGTTCGCCGACTGGCGACCCAACGACGAGTTCTACACGATGGGACGATAGACAGCCGAAATTTCATAACTATTAACCGACTGTTATTTACTCGATGGAGAGAGGCGAAGCTGATGTCGTGGGCGTGATCATCGGGACTGTGATCATCACGATCATCGGTTTAGTGAGCTTACCCGTTTTATCTGAGTTCTCGCGAAGATGCCCCAAATCCGGTCAACTCGGCACCTCTTGCGACAGTATCGATCTTGGTCTGAGTATTTTCTTTTCGAATTTGGTGGGGCCGCTACCGGTGATTGTTCTGCTTCTGGTGATTCTCAGTGGAATTGTGCTGGGGCGGTAAACTAGCCTTTTACACAAAGAGGTCAGTTCAACCACAGCGAACGCCACCGTTGCGTACTTGATGTCTACGAGGTCGACTGGACCTCGTACTGCTCGGGTACCGCGGCGATGAGGTCGAGCGGGTCGGCGTCGCCCTCGACGACCGCCTCGTCGCCCTCGTGGTCCGCGGTCGCCCCCTCGACGCCCTCCACGCCCTCGAGCGCCTCGACCACGTTCGCCTCACAGCCGCCGCAGGTCATGCCGGTGATCCGCATCGTCGTCGTCATGGACGCTCGTAGCGGCCGGGCCGTCATTCCTGTTTCGGTCGCGGAACGGCGCGACTCGGATCCGGAGTCGAACGTCGAGATTCACTTTGGAATAGAAAGTTCCCGGCGCGTATTAGGGCCTGTTTCGAAGGCACAAATCGCATGAGTATGGCCCCCGTAGTTACACGCAATGAGTGAACGACGAACCGTCCGGGTAGACGTCGGCGGGATGACCTGCGCCAACTGCGCCGCCACCATCGAGGACGCCGTAGAAAGTCTCGACGGCGCGGAGGCGACGGCGAACTACGCCACCGACGAGGCGACCGTTGAGTACGACGCCGAGCGCGTCTCGCTGGCCGAAGTGTTCGAGGCGGTCGAATCGGCCGGATACGACCCGATCGCCGAGACGGTCACGGTGGGGATCACGGGGATGACGTGCGCGAACTGCTCGGCGACCATCGAGGACGCCATCGGCGACCTCCCCGGCGTCGTCTCGGTCGACGCGAACTACGCGACCGACGAGGCGACGGTGACGTACGCGCCGTCGGTGACGAGCCGCGAGGACATCTACGGGGCCGTCGAGGCCGCGGGGTACGAACCGATCCGCGACGACGGCGAGGACGGCGGCGACGGACAGTCCGCGAAGGACGCCGCGCGGGCGGCCGAGCTGCGGCGCCAGCGTCGGCTGACGCTGTTCGGCGCGGCGCTGTCGGCGCCGCTCCTGGCGATGCTCGTGTTGGAACTGTTCGCGCCGGGCGTGCTCCCCGAGGAGATCCCCGGGACGGGCCTGCACATCGGGTGGGTCGCGTTCGCGCTCGCGACGCCCGTGCAGGTTCTCCTCGGCCGGGAGTTCTACGTGAACTCCTACAAGGCGCTCGTCGTCAACGGCCGCGCGAACATGGACGTGCTCATCGCGCTGGGGTCGACGACGGCGTACGGCTACTCCGTGATCGCCCTGCTGGGCGTGCTCCCGCGGGCGGGGCTGTACTTCGACACGGCCGCGCTCATCCTCGTGTTCATCACGCTCGGCAACTACCTCGAGGCGCGCTCGAAGTCGCAGGCGGGCGAGGCGATCCGGTCGCTGCTGGAGCTCGAGGCCGACACCGCGACGCTCGTCGAGGACGACGGCACCGAGCGGGAGGTCCCGATCGACGAGGTCGCCGTCGGCGACCGCCTGAAGGTGCGCCCCGGCGAGCGCGTCCCGACCGACGGCGTCGTCCGCGAGGGCGAGTCCGCCGTCGACGAGTCGATGGTGACCGGCGAGTCCGTCCCCGTCGGGAAGGAGCCCGGCGACGAGGTGATCGGCTCGACGGTCAACGAGAACGGCGTGCTCGTGATCGAGGCGACGAAGGTCGGCGAGGAGACCGCGATCCAACAGATCGTCACGCGGGTGAAGGAGGCACAGTCGCGCCAGCCCGACATCCAGCGCGTCGCCGACCGCATCTCGGCGTACTTCGTCCCCGCGGTGATCGTCAACGCCCTCCTGTGGGGGGCGGTGTGGTTCCTCGCGCCCGAGACGCTCGCGGGCGTCGTCTCGGCGCTGCCGCTGTGGGGACTCGCGGCCGGCGGCCCCGCCGCCGTCGGCGTCACCGAGTTCGCGGTGCTGGTGTTCGCCTCGGCGGTCCTCATCGCGTGTCCGTGCGCGCTCGGGTTGGCGACGCCGGCGGCGACGATGGTCGGCACGAGCATCGGCGCCCAGCACGGCGTCCTCTTCGAGGGCGGGGACGTGTTGGAGCGCGTCCGCGACACCGACACGGTCGTGTTCGACAAGACCGGAACGCTCACGCGCGGCGAGATGACCCTCACCGACGCCCGGCCCGTTACGCCCGCGACCGACGGGGCGGTGCCGGCCGACGAGGAGGGCGAGCGAGCGGGCGACGCCGAGGGTCCGACGGATCGCCTGCTCGCGGCGGCCGCGACCGCCGAGAGCGGCAGCGAGCACCCGATCGCCGAGGCCGTCGTGGCCGGCGCCCGCGAGCGCGGCGTCGAGCCGGGCGACCTGCAGGTGCTCCAGAACGTCTCCGGGAAGGGGATCCGCGCCCGAACCGAGCACGGCACCGTCGTCGTCGGAAAGCCCGAGCTACTTCGCGAGGAGGACGTGGACCCCGAGCCCGCGCTGGAGACGATGCGGGAGCTGGAGTCGGAGGGGAAGACGGCGATGCTCGTCGCCGCCGACGGCGAGCTGCTGGGCGTGCTCGCGGTCGCCGACGAGGTCCGCGAGTCGGCCGTCGCCGCGGTCGACGCGCTCCGCGAACGCGGGATCGTCGTCCACATGATCACCGGGGACAACGAGCGTACCGCCCGCGCGGTCGCCGAGCGGGTGGGAATCGACCCCGACAACGTCCGCGCGGGCGTCCTTCCCGAGGACAAGGCGGACGCCGTCGAGTCGATCCAGTCGGAGGGGTCGCGCGCGATGATGGTCGGCGACGGGGTGAACGACGCGCCCGCGCTGGCCTCGGCGTTCGTCGGCGTCGCCATCGGCTCGGGCACCGACGTGGCCATCGAGGCCGCCGACGTGACGCTGATGCGCTCGGACCCGTTCGACGTGGTGAAGGCGATCAACGTCTCGGAGGGGACGCTCTCGAAGATCAAGCAGAACCTCTTCTGGGCGCTCGGCTACAACACCGCGATGATCCCGCTGGCCTCGCTGGGGCTGCTTCAGCCGGTGCTGGCGGCGGGCGCGATGGCGTTCTCCAGCGTGTCGGTACTGGCCAACAGCATGGCGTTCCGGGCGTACGACCCCGACGAACGCTACCGGCTGTTCGGCCGGTTCCGGTAGGCGGCGTCCGAACGCACCGAACGCGGCCCCGGGCCGCCGTCGGCTCCGTCGACCCCGCCCTCCCGTCTCACCGGACGGTCACAGCACACCGAGCAGGAGCCCGAGGAGCCCCGTGGCGACGAGCACCCCCCCGTGCGAACGAGCCCGAACCTCCCCGTCGGCGGCGACGGTCGGCGAATCGACTCGCTTAGAGCGTCCCGTTCTCGGCCATTTCCCTGATCTCCGCGGCGCGCTCCTCGATCGCGGCCCACTCCCCCTCGTCCTTGTCGTCGACGTGCGAGTACATCAGCCCCATTCGTCCCGTGCCGCGGAGCGCCTCCTCGTGTTCCTTCAGGAAGTCCCAGTAGAGGGCGTTGAACGGGCAGGCGCCCTCCCCCGTGGTCTTCGTGTGGTGATAGGGGCACGACGAGCAGTAGTCGCTCATGCGGTTCACGTAGTTCGCGGAGGCGGCGTACGGCTTCGAGGAGAGCGCGTCCGTCGCGAACGTCCCCATCCCCACGACGTTCGGCGTCGTCACCCAGTGGAAGGCGTCGACGAACCCGAGGTGGAACCAACGGTTCAACTCGTGAGGGTCGGCGCCGTAGATCAGCGCGAAGTTCGCGAGCACCATCAGGCGCTCGATGTGGTGGGCGTAGCCGCGCTCGCGGACGTGTTCGACCGCCTCGGAGAGACACACCATGTCGGTGTCGCCGGTCCAGTACGCCGCCGGGAGGTCGCGCTCTTGGCCCAACTGGTTCGCCTCGCCCATCGCGGGCATCGACTCGCGATACACGTGGCGCATGAACTCGCGCCACCCGATCACCTGCCGGACGAACCCCTCGACCGAGCTGAGCGGGACCGCCGGGTCGTCGGTCCCGTCGTCGCGCCCAGCGTGGTACGCGTCGACCATGGCGTCGACGACCTCCCGCGGGCGGAGGAGCCCGAGATTGATCGCCGGCGACAGCAGCGAGTGGTCCAGCGCCCACTCCCCCTCGACCATCGCGTCCTGATACGGCCCGAACTCGGGGAGTCGGACCTCGCGGAACTGCTCCAGCGCGTGCAGCGCCTGCCCGCGCGTGACGGGCCACACGAAGCCGTCGAGGTCGGCGCTGCCCCAGTGGTCGCCGTAGCGCTCGGTGACGAACGCGTGGACCTCCCGCGTCGTCTCGTCGGGCTCGAACTCGGGGGTCGGCGGCGGCGACCAGTCCGCCGGCGGGGTCTCCCGGTTCTCGTCGTCGTAGTTCCAGTCGCCGCCCACGGGCTCGCCGTCGTCGGTCATCAGGATCCCCGTCTCCCGGCGAACGTGGCGATACCAGTGCTCCTGCCGGTACGTCGCGCCCGACCCCGAGTTCGCGTCGGCCCACTCGTCCCACTCCGCGGGCGTGGTGAGGAACCCGTCGTTGTCGACGAGGGTGCAGTCGCCGCCGCGGTCCGCGACCAGCTCGCGGAGGCGCTCGCCGGCGCCGTGGCTCGCCGGGCGCTGGAGGACGAGCGCGTCGCCGGGATTCGCCTCGAGGTAGCGGTCCATCCCGTCGCCGAACGACTCGGCCTCGACGTAGGTCACCTCGTAGCCGGCGTCGCGGAGGGCGTCGCGGGCGTGACGCATCGCCGAGAACACGAGCGTGAGCTTCTGCGGGTGGTACGGCATGCGCTCGGCGAAGCCGTGTGACTCGATCATGAGGACGTGATCGTCGTGCTGGAGCGGTGCGGCGTTCGGGTTCAGTTGATCGCCGAGGAGCCAGACGGTCATGGATGGATGAGTGGGCGGCCGGGCCGCGGGGGCGAAGCGGCGCGATCGGCCGGCGCGACGAACCGATCCACGACCGCCCGACGCAAGGGCGTTGCGGCGGGGGTCGCCGAACGTCGTCGGTTCCGTGAACTACCGCTCGCGGGTGTCGCGGCGGGCGGCCCGCTCGGCCGCCTCGCGGTCGGCGACGGTCTCGGCGTCGCGCTCGCGTTCGTCCCTGACCAGCACGTAGAGCACCAACGGCGCCGCGAGCGCGAGCAGGACGAACACGAGGAGGATCGCTCCCTCGGCGGCCATCTACCCGAGGAACACGTCGACGAGGTCGCTGCCGGCGGAGCCGGTGTCGCGGTACAGCTCCGAGTAGCCGCAGTTCGTACACGAGACCACCCGGAAGGAGTTGGTCTGGATATCGAACATCTTGCTCAGTCCGCCGCCAGTGGTGGAGATCTTCCCGACCTCGGCGTCGGTGTGACCGCACTTGGGACAGCCGTCGTCGCTATCGGTGGAGGGCGCTGCTGCCATACGACGGCGTTCTCCGGGGTGCAGAATAAGTCTTGGGCGTATAGTGTGCGACGTCGGACGAACAGGGACAAACGCGACGGGTCCCGACGTGACGCGGGATTACTCCCCGAACATCTCCTCCTCGCGCTCGCGCAGTTCGATCCGCCGCGTCTTGCCCGAGGAGGTCTTCGGCAGTTCGTCGACGTACTCGATCCGGCGCGGGTACTTGTACGGCGCCGTCTCCGATTTCATGTAGCTTTGCAGTTCGTCGGTGAGGTCGTCGCTCCCCTCGTAGCCCTCGGCGAGGACGACGTACGCCTTCACCACGTCGCCGCGCTCCTCGTGGGGCGACCCGACCGCGGCCGCCTCCGCGACCGCCTCGTGGGAGACGAGCGCGTCCTCGACCTCGAACGGGCCGATGCGGTAGCCCGCGGAGAGGATGATGTCGTCGGCGCGCCCCTCGAAGAAGAAGTACCCGTCCTCGTCCTCGCGGGCCAAGTCGCCCGTGCGGTAGTACTCGCCCGAGAACGTCTTCTCGTCGAGGTTCGGCTTCTCGTAGTACTGCTCGAAGATGCCCGGACAGCCGACCGGGACCGCGATCTCGCCGGTCTCGCCCGGCTCGACTTCCTCCTCCTCCTGGGTGTCGATGATCGTGGTGCCGAGGCCGGGCGTCGGCTTGCCCATCGATCCCTCCTTCACGTCGATGCCGGGGTAGTTCGAGACGAGGCACACGGTCTCCGTCTGCCCGTAGCCGTCGCGGGGGGTGATGCCGTAGGCGTCCTGCAGCGCCTCGATCGGCTCGCGGTTGAGCGGCTCGCCCGCCGACAGCGCCTCCTTCAGCGGCAGGTCGTACTGGCTCAGGTCGGTCTGGGTGAACATCCGGTACTGCGTCGGGACGGCACACAGCCGGGTGACGCCCTCCTCCTCCATCACCGAGAGGAACTCGTCGGCGTCGAAGTCGCCCTCGTACAGGAGTTGGCTCGCGCCGGTGGTGATGCCGACGCCGACGGGCGACCAGAACCACTTCGCCCAGCCGGTGCCGGTCGTCGCCCACAGCAGCTCCTCGTCGAGGTCGATGTCGTCGTCGGTGACGCCGGGTGCGTCGGTTCCCTCGGCGGTGACCCCCCACCAGTACGGCGCGTTCACCAGCTCGAACGCGCGCATCCAGCGGTGCTTGTGGAGGACGGGCTTCGGCTGTCCGGTGGTGCCCGAGGTGTAGTTGATGCTCATCGGGTCCTGCGCGCCCACGTCGGGGCCGTCGTGTTCGGTCCCCTGACCCTCGAGGAGATCGTCGAAGGCGTGCCAATCGTCGGGGCCCGATCCGCCGACCGCGATCAGGGTGTCGACGGGCGTCTCCTCGACGATCGGCTCGACCATCTCCACGAGCGACTCGTGGGCGACGACGGTGGTCGCCTCGCAGTCGTTCGCGCGGAACTGCAGGTCCTTCGGCTTGAGCATCTCCGAGCAGGGGACGACCAGCGCGCCCCGCTTGAGCACGCCCAACTGGACGGCGAACACGTCCGGGTGGCGCGGGAGCAGGTGCATCACGCGGTCGCCCTCGCCGACGCCCAACTCCTCGAGGGCGTTGGCGAATCGGTTCATGTCCCCGTGGATGTCCGAGTACGTGCGCTCCGCGCGCGTTCCCTCGTCGTCGAGGAACGTCACGGCGACACGGTCGCCGAACGCCTCCGCGTGCCCCTCGATCACCGACGGGAGGGTGTAGTCGTCGGGGATGTCCCACTCGAAGTCGTCGACGGCGGTGTCGTAGTCGACCGGCATACGCGGAGGGTGGACAGTATAGGGAATAATCGTTTGGGTACCGTTTCCAGGTAGCTGGGATCGGCACGCAGTCGGGAGGATCGACGGAACGCGATCGGCGCCGTCACCCGGGTTTTTGTCGCCGCCCGGTGACACTCGTCCATGGAGTATACCACCCTCGGCGACACGGGAATGACCGTCTCGCGGATCTGCCTGGGCTGTATGAGCTTCGGCGACCCCGACTGGCGCGACTGGGTGCTCGACGAGGAGGCGGGAACCGAGCTCGTCGAGCGCGCGATCGAGTTGGGGGTGAACTTCTTCGACACCGCGAACATGTACTCCGACGGCGACTCCGAGCGCGTCCTCGGCGACGCGCTCGCGGAGTACGACCGCGACGAGTTCGTCGTCGCCACGAAGGGATACTTCCGGATGCGCGAGGACGACCCCAACTCCGGGGGGCTCTCCCGGAAGGCCATCCAACAGGAGCTCGACAACTCCCTCGACCGGCTCGGGATGGAGACGGTCGATCTGTACCAGACGCACCGATACGACGACGACACGCCCATCGAGCAGACGGTTCGAGCGCTCGACGAGGCCGTCCGCGACGGGAAGGCGCGCTACGTCGGCGCCTCCTCGATGTGGGCCCACCAGTTCGCCGACGCGCTCCACACGGCCGACCGGCTGGGACTCGAGCGGTACGCCACCATGCAGAACCACTACAACCTGCTGTACCGCGAGGAGGAACGCGAGATGCTCCCGCTGTGTGAGCGCGAGGGCGTCGGCGTGATCCCGTGGTCGCCGCTGGCACGCGGGTGGCTCGCCCGTCCCGTCGACGAACTCGACGCGACGACGCGCGGCGAAAGCGAGGAGCACGCCCGCCGGCATCCGTACCTGGAAGGCGGCGGCGAGGAGATCAACGCCCGCGTCGCCGAGTTGGCAGACGAAAAGGGCGTGAAGATGGCTCAGATCGCCCTCGCGTGGCTGTTCGAGCAGGACGCCGTCGACGCTCCGATCGTCGGGACGACGAGCGTCGACCATCTGGAGGACGCCGTCGAGGCGCTCGACATCTCGCTGTCCTCGTCGGACATGGAGTACCTAGAGGAGCCGTACGAGCCGGTTCGGGTGTCCGGTCACGAGTGACGGCACGGTCGGAGTCGATCGCACAGATCCCTTAATCAAAAATATCTTCGGCAGCATTTACCAATATTTATGTCGAATTAATCTCCATGTCATGGCATGTCGCAGCATGGACGGCGGACGTTCCTGAAGCTGAGCGGCGGCGTACTGGGCGGTATCTTCGCGGGATCGACCGTCACCGCAGCCGAGCGGACCGACCGATTCATCGTCGACACCACGCAGACGTCGCCGGCGACGCTCCAAGCGGCGGGGTTGGAACTCGACCACGTCATCGAACAGGTGGACCTGGCGGTCGTGTTTGGCGCGGAGTCGGATCTGAAGTCCACCAGGGCGACGTACGAACCCGACCTCTCGTACACCCTGGAGAAGCCCCGCGACGGCACACTCGAGGCGCAGTACGAGGTCGACAACGAGTCCCCAGGGAACGGGAAGGGGAAAGGTACGGGGGGCGGCACCGCCTCCGACAGTACCGTCGATGAGAGTCTCTACCCTCTCCAATGGGACAAGCAGGCGCAGGATCTCTCGTCGGCCCACCACGTGACGAAGGGCGAGGGGAGCCGCGTCGCGATAATCGATTCGGGCGTGTACGCCGACCACCCGGACCTGGACGTGAACCTCGAACTGTCGCGGAACTTCACCGGCGACGGCGAGGGCGCGGGCGTTCCCGCCGGCGACGACCACGGTACCCATGTCGCCGGAACCGTCGCCGCCAGCGACAACGGGTCGGGAGTCATCGGTACCGCGCCAGCGGCAGAAGTGGTCGACTGCCGGGTGTTCTCGTATGCTCCGGGGGCCTCCTTCGGCGATATCCTCGCGGCGGTGGCGTACAGCGCCGCGATCGACGCCGACGTAGCGAACCTATCACTGGGGGCGTACCCCGTCCCGCGCGAGGGAATCGGCGGCTTCTACGGGAAGTCACTCAACCGCGTGATGACGTACGCCAACAACGAGGGGACGCTGCTCGTCATCGCCGCGGGCAACGACACCGCGGACCTCCAACACGACGGGGGCTTCATCAGCCTTCCCAACGAGGGGGCGCAGGCAGTGTCGGTCGCCGCGACCGGGCCGGTCGGGTTCGGATGGGGCGACGACGGCTTGGAGTCGCCCGTCGAGAGTCCCGCCTTCTACACGAACTACGGCACCAACGCGATCACCCTCGGCGCCCCCGGCGGAGACGCCGACCTCGAGGCCACCGGCACGGGAGTGCCGTGGTACAACGACTTGGTGTTGAGCACGACCGCCGACGTGTCCTACGAGTACGATACGAACGGTAACCCGATCGACTACCTCGACGCGGAGCCGACGTACGGCTGGAAGGCGGGCACGTCGATGGCCGCACCACAGGTCGCGGGCGCGGCCGCGCTCGTCAAGAGCGCGAATCCCAGCTACAACGCCGGACAGGTCGAGAGCGCGCTCAAGGGAGCAGCCGAGGTGCCCGACGGCTACGACAAGGCGTACTACGGGTCCGGCTTCCTGAACGTCGTCGACGCGCTGTGAGCGTCGCGGGGAAGCCGTAACCGGGGCGAACCGGGAGGAAATCCGAACCGGCGCCGATCCTCCCGTCACCGATCGCGTACCCGATAGCGGCCGGTGTCGCGCGAGCGATCCGCTGTGGGCCGGCTGACCGACGGAACCGACATACACCCCGGAAAGCGCCGGTTAGCCACTCTACAACTAACTGGTAACCACTGTGACGGCATAGACATGGCGCTCGTGGAGACAGCGACGTTCGAGTGCGGCTGCTGTGGCACCTGCGCACCGTCGACGTGGATCGACTACGACCGACTCGGCTACCCGATCTGCCCGGAGTGCGGGCGGTCGGCCGGTCCGCTCGCCCGGCCCGGTCGATCCGAACGACGTCGGCGACGGAAGATCGCACACTGAGTCGATCACACACCGGAGGCGAGGCGCGACTGCCGGCAGAGCACCCATCGGCGGTGCGAGCGGACGCGTGGATCGGCCTCCCGGTGGGCCGGCGACGACCGCCGCGTTGACGACGGATGAAGTCGAAGGGGGACTCATGGCATGGACGGAGATCGAGACCACCGAGCGGTACGACGAGTGGGAGCGCGCGGACGGCTACGCGACGCTCCGCGTGCGTGAACAGTCGGACGGTAGCTACGTCGTTCGGCTGGATCGCCTCGAACAGGCGCCGGAGGGCCGCGAGTACCGACGCGAGCGCGTCGGCGACCGCGAGCGCGCGGGCGAGTTGCTGGCGGAGTGGAAGCGAACGTTCGACCTGCCCGAGGAGTGAACGCGACCGCGACGGACTCGGCGGCAGTCAGGCCTCGTCGCTTTGGAACCGCTCCGTCGTCTCGACCAGGGGATGGCGCGCGTAGTCGACCACGTCGATGTCCGTGATCGACTGGAGCCCCTCCTTGCGGGCCGTCTTCTCCATGCCGAGTTCGACGTGGTCGGCGATCGCGATAACGTACGCGTCCATTTCCTCGATCCCGAGCCGGTGAGCCGCCATCACGCGGTGATGGCCGTCCGCGAGCACGAGCGTGCCGTCGTCTTCGATCTCGCCGCTGGCGCTCGGATTGTCGATGACGACCAGCGGCTCGGCGAGGCCGCGCTCAAGTTCGTAGCGTCGCCCCTCGAGTTCGTCGGCGTACACCCGCGCTTGCGTCGGGAGGAGGTTCGAGAGCGGGATCTCCCGTCGCTCCTCGGTGGTGGAGACGCCGTGGATCTCCTCGAGCGTGCGCATCAGCTTTCCCACCTTCTCGGGGGTCGCGCGCTCGATCTGCGATCGGATCACGTCGGTGTTGGAGATGATGCCGACGAGGTTGCCGGCGTCGTCGACGACCGGAAGCTTCTGAATACCCGAACGGAGGATGACCCGGGCGGCGTCGTTGACGTCCATCTCCGGGTGAGCGACGATGATGTCGTCGCTCATCACGGTGAACAGCGGCGCGTCGCCGTCGGCCGACAGCAGGTCGCGTGCGGAGATGAATCCGACCACGACCCGCCCGTCGGTGACGGGGAACCCGTTGTGGTTGCTGTCGAGTATCCGCTCGACGGCCTCGCCGACCGTGTCGTCGGGCGACACCGTCGCCACGTCCCGGGTCATGTACTCTTTGACCGTCGGGGAGGACAGGTCGTTCGCGCCGTCGCTCATGTGTTCGTCGTCCGATTCGGCGGGCCTCGGGGTAAGCGTTCCTCTCCGTTCACGATCCGCGTTGCGGCGGGCTGTCGTCCGTCCCCGGTTCCCGCACGGTCAGTCCTCGTCGGGAAAGCTGAGGACGCGGTCGGCAACGCGGCGCGGCGCCTTCGGGGCGTCCTCGAGGGTCTCGAAGAACCGACCGGCGACGGTGTCGCGAACGATCTCGGTCAGCGACTCGGTCGAGTCGTCGTTCACATCCGCGAGGATGCCGATGGGAAGCTGCGCGCCCGCCATGTCGGCGTGACCGCCGGCCGATCCCATCTGGTCGAGGGCATCTCGCAGCGTCTCACCCAAGTCCAGGTCCGTGCCGCGCGTCCGCCCGGACGCGTAGACGACGTCGTCCCGGTAGCCGTACACCAGCGTCGTGTTGACGTCCTCCATGTCGAGCAGGCGTTCGGCCGCCTGCGCGAGCGCGTCGCGGTCGCTGATCTCCCCGACACAGGACGCGACGACGGCCCCGCGCCGTTCGCGTGCGTCGATGGCACGCGCGAGCACGTCCAACACCTCCGGAGTGATGCTCGGCGACTCCACCCGGTCGAGGGTCTCCGAGTCGGCGTGGGATAACAGCGACGCCGCGGCGTCGAAGTCCGCTTCGCTGACCTCGCGAGTGAAGTCCTTCGTGTCGATCCGAATACCGTACAGCAGCGCGGTCGCCAACTGCGTCTCCGGCGTCAACCCGAACTGGTCGAGGTACTCGACCATGAGCGTGGAGGTGGCGCCGACGTCGTCGCGCAAGTCGACGAACGCCGCGTCTATCGGCTCTCGCGGCGGATGGTGGTCGACGACGACGACGGGGTCGACCTCCATCGGGAGCGAGTCGTTGACGCCCGGCCGCGAGTGGTCGACGAGCGCGAACGCCGCGAACTCCTCTCGGGGGTCGACCTCGGGGTCGAGCTGGCGCATGTCGATGTCGAGGAGGTTGACGAGCGCGCGGTTCTCCTGGTGGGAGATGTCGCCGTAGTAGCACGCCTCGGCGTCGGTGCCGGCGAACTCCGCGATCCGGACTAACGCGACCGCCGAGGCGATGGCGTCGGGGTCGGGGTTGTCGTGGGCGACGACCGCGAGCGTACCGTCCACCGAGCGGAGCGCGCGGACGAGTCCCCGGAGCCGGTCGGCGGTCGCACCGGTCGACACCTCGAGCACGCGGTCGGTCGTGACGCCGATCGGGTCGATGACGCGGTCGGCCAACTCCCGCAGCGCCTTGAGATCGGCCTCCGTCGCGTCGTCCCCCGCGTACGCGACGACGGCCGCGTCGGGGAACCGCGCCCGTGCGTGGTCGGCGGCTGTGAGGTTCGCCGTCGCGGACGCCCCCGCGACGACGACGAGGTCGGCATGGTCCGGGTAGTTGTCGGGGTCGCGCGGGTCCGCCTCCAGCGCGGCGACGTGCTCGTCGCGCAGAGTCGAGACTCGCCCGCTGTCGTCGGTGATCACGTGGAGGTCGCCGGACCTGTCGGTCAGCGACGCGACGATGTCGTTGCCGACGGTCCCGCAGCCGAGCACCAGCCGACGCATTACAGCGGAGGGTCGGCCCGGACCGGCAAAACCCTGCCGTCCTCCGGCTCCCGGCGGCCGCGGTCGTCCCTGTCGCGGCCGGGCGCAGCCGCCACGGCCGGCAGCAACGGCTGCGGCGCTGGGAAACGCGGAGGATGGAACCGACAGAACGGAACCGAACGGAGACCGGGCCGGCTCGATTCGAATCGAATCGGGCCCTCCCGCCGGTTACGGGACGATCGTCGTCGCGACCGACTGTGCCGTCTCGATGACCGGCCCGAAGCCGGGCAACAGCAGCACCGTCGCGACGGCGGCGAACACGACCGCGACGTACAGCGCCGTCGGCGTCGAGCCGAGTTCGAACTCGCCCACGGCGTCGTCGAGCCACAGCGCCTTCACGACGCGGCTGTAGTAGAACAGCGACAGCGCGCTGTTGACGGCCCCGACGGCCGCGAGCCACCAGAAGCCGGCGTCGATCGCGCCCATGAACAGGAAGTACTTCGAGAAGAACCCGCCGAACGGGGGCAGCCCCGCCAGCGAGAACATGAACACGGACATGGCGACCGACGCCATCGGCGCCCGACTCGACAGCCCCGCGTAGTCGTCGAAGGTGCGGCCGATGCCCCAATTCTCCGCGAGTGCGACGAACAGGAACGCGCCGGTGTTCATGAAGCCGTACACGAGCAGGTGCGCCATCGACGCGCCGAGCACGTCGCCGCCGGCGCCGCCGGTGAAGGCGGCCAGACCGATGAGCGCGTAGCCCGCGTGCCCGATCGAGGAGTACGCGAGCATGCGCTTGACCTCCTCCTGGGTCGCGGCGGCGAAGTTACCGAGCGTCATCGTGACGACCGCGAGCACCTGGAACAGGAGCACCCAGTCGATGCCGGCGTCCAGCGGGAAGCCGACGACGAACACGCGGAACGCGAGCGCGAAGCCGGCCGCCTTCGAGGCCGACGAGAGGAACGCCGAGACGGGCGCGGGCGCGCCCTCGTACGCCTCCGGCGCCCAGAAGTGGAACGGGACGGAGGCGGTCTTGAACGCGAAGCCGCCGGCGACCATCAGGATGCCGACGGCCGCGACGCCGGTGAGCCCTTCGACGCCGCCCGAGAGCGCGGCGTACACGTCGGGCAGCAGGAGGCTCCCGGTCGCGGCGTACACCAGCGAGATGCCGAACGCGAACACCGACGACGACAGCGCGCCGATGAGGAAGTACTTCAGGCCCGCCTCGACGCTGCCGGCGTCGCGCTTGAGGAACGCCACCAGCGCGTACGACGGTAGCGAGGCGAGTTCGAGCGCGATGAACGCCACGGCCAGGGAGTTGGCCGCCGCCATCAGCGCCATGCCGGTCGCCGCGAACAGCACCAGCGAGTAGAACTCCGCGCGGTGCGGGTGGTCGCTGAGATAGTCGTAGCTCGCGACCACGACGAGCGCGGTCACGGAGGCGAACAGCGCCTGGAAGAACAGCGCCATGCCGTCGACGACGAGCGCGTCGCCGAACAGCGCGATGCCGCCGCCGGTACCGGCCTGTCCGGTCCCCGCCGAGAGGAACCAGCCCGCCAGCCCGAGCGACGCCAGCGACCCGACGGTCGCGACGCCGGCCAGAAGCGCCGGCCGGGAGCTGTCGGGGTCGACGCTGTCGATCAGGATCAACAGCAGTCCGGTCAGTGCAAGCGCCAGCGCCGGCGCGAGCGCGGCCCACTCCGGGAGCTGATCGGCCTGCATGAGCACTGGCTCCATCAGGCACCACCCCCGACGACCGCGACCACCGGCTCGATCGCGTCAGTGATCATCTCGAAGAAGATGTTCGGCGCGACGCCGAGCGCGATGGTGCAAAGCAGCAGCACCGCCAGCGGCGCCACGTCGTGGAAGTGCGCGCGGCGCACCTCGTAGTCGGTTTCGAGGGAGAACTCCCCGAACAGCGTGCGCTGCATCGCGAACAGGAGGTAGCCCGCCACGATGACGATGCCGAACATCGACGCCGCGGTGAACAGCGGCGCCGACGGGATCACCGTGGAGGCGAACGCCCCCTGGAAGATGAAGTACTCCGCGGCGAAGCCGGCCATGAGCGGGAGGCCCATGTAGCCGAACGCCCCGGCGATGAGGATGCCAACCGTGACGGGCATCCTGTCGGCCATTCCGGACATGTCGCCCACCATGCGCGTGTGGGTGACGTTGTAGATGACGCCGACAGCCATGAACATCAGCCCCGAGATGAGGCCGTGGGCGACCATCTGGAACGTCGCGCCGCCGATCCCCAGGCCGGTGTACGCGATGAGCCCGAGGATGACGTACCCCATCGACGAGACGGAGGAGTACGCGACGATGCGCTTGAGGTCCTGCTGGGCGAGCGCGAGCATCGCGCCGTAGATGACCGACACCACCGCGATCGCCGCGATGACCGTCGCCACCAGCGGGCGCGTCGCCACGTCCGGCAGCATGGTGAAGTTGAACCGCAACAGCGCGTACGTCCCCATCTTCAGGAGGACGCCCGCCAGCATCACCGACACCGGCGTCGGCGCCTCGACGTGGGCGTCCGGCAGCCAGGTGTGGACCGGAACGACGGGCACCTTCACCGCGAAGCCCGCGAACATGGCCGCGAACGCCGCGAGCTTCAGCGTCGCCGGGTCGAGTCCGACGAAGCCCGACAGCTCTCCGGCCTGTAACGACTGCGTGATCTCCGGCAGTCCGAAGGAGCTGACGGGGAGGTTGAACACCAGCGCCATGAACCCGATGAACATGACGAGGCTGGCGATGTTCGTGTAGACGAAGAACTTGATCGCGGCGTACTTCCGGCGCGGGCCGCCCCACACGCCGATGAGGAAGTACATCGGGACCAGCACGGCCTCCCAGAAGACGAACCACAGGAAGAAGTCGAGCGCGGTGAACACGCCCAGCAGGTTCGCCTCCATGAACAGCATGAGGCCGTAGAACTGCGACTGGCGCATGTCGATGGGCGTCCACGCCGACACGATCGCCAGCGAGGACAGCACCGTCGAGAGGACGACCAGCGGGAGGCTGATGCCGTCGACGCCGACGAACCACTGGAGGTCGTAGCCGGCGACCGTCAGCCAGTCGAGTTGCGTTTCGTAGGCGATGCTCCCGGCCATGAGCGCGTTCCCGCCGGCGTCGAAGCCGGCCCACATGTACAGGCTCCCGACGACCGGCAGGAGGCTCAGCGCGAACGCGAGCTTCCCTGCGTACTTGTCGGGCGCCAGCATGACGACCAGCGCGGCGAGGAACGTGACTCCGATGAGTGCTTCGATAATCACAGTAACCACCCCCCGAGAACCCCGAAGACGACAAGCAGTGCCGTCAGTCCCAGCGTCACCAGCGCGGCGTAGTTACTCACGACGCCGGTCTGGATGCGCCGGATCCGCGAGCCGGAGAACAGACTCACGCTGGAGACGGCGTTGACGGCGCCGTCGACGACGCCCTGATCGAAGGTGTCCGCGGCGCGGGCGACGGGGAGGACGACCCGGTTCGCGAGGTACACCTGATACTCGTCCTGATAGTAGTTGTCGTACAGCAGGTCCTTGACCGAGCCGAGCTTGTCCGTGTGCTCCACGGGCGTCGGCACGGCGTACAGCTTGTACGCCAACGCCAGGCCCGTGAGCGCCAGCCCGAGCGACACCGCCGCGCCCAACAGAACCGTCGTCAGCTCGGTGCCGATGTACGCCGAGGAGTACGGGTCGATCTCGGCGTAGTGGTGGACCGTCAGATCCGAGAAGCCGCCGTCGAGCCACGCGTGGAGGAAGTCCACGTGCGCGCCCGTGAGGACACGGACCGGCGCGAGGTTGACCGCGCCCGCGACCGTCGCGAGCACGCCCAGCACCGCCAGCGGCCCCTTCACGTTCCAGCGCACCGACTCCGGCGACTCGGCCTCCTCGGTGCGGGCGTCGCCGTGGAAGGTGAGGAACACCATCCGGAAGGTGTAGAACGCGGTGACCGGCACCGCGAGCAGGCCGAAGACGTAGCCGAGCAGCAGGAGCGGCTGTCCGGCCAACCCGTGAGTGAGCGAGTAGTAGAGGATCTCGTCCTTCGACCAGAAGCCGGCGAACGGGAAGATCCCCGCCAGCGCCAGCGACCCGGCGAGGAACGAGTAGTAGGTGACGGGCATCTTGTCCTTCAGCCCGCCCATGTCCCACATGTTCTCGTTGTGGTGCATCGCGAGGATGACCGAGCCGGCGCCGAGGAACAGCAGCGCCTTGAAGAACGCGTGGGTGAGCAGGTGGAACGTCGCGGCCACGTAGCCGCCCGCGCCGAGCGCGAGCATCATGTAGCCGTACTGCGAGATGGTGGAGTACGCGAGCACCTGCTTCAGCTCGCGCTTCACGATGCCCATCGTCCCGGCGAACAGCGCGGTGAAGCCGCCGACGAGGGCGATGACGCCCAGCGCCGTCGGCGAGACCGCGTAGAAGCCGTACATCCGCGCGACGAGGTACACGCCCGCCGCGACCATCGTCGCCGCGTGAATGAGCGCGGAGACGGGCGTCGGACCCTCCATCGCGTCGGGGAGCCACGTGTGCAGCGGGAACTGCGCGGACTTGCCGATCACGCCGCCGAGCACGAGCAGGCCGACGACAGTGAACCACGCCTGCGGCCCGAGGCCGAGGAACGTGTTCGCAGTGAACTCACCCGCAAGCGCCTGTTCGGCCAGCACCGGGAAGCCGGGCGCCGCCTCCGTGCCGACGAACTGTGCGGTGCCGAACGTCGCGAACACCGCGACGACGCCGACGAGGAAGAAGTAGTCACCGAAGCGGGTGACGAGGAACGCCTTCTTCGCGGCCGACGGCGGACCGGGCTCGCGGAAGTGGAAGCCGATGAGGAGATACGAGCACAGCCCAACCAGCTCGAAGAACATGAACGCCATGAGCAGGTTGTCGGCGACGACGAACCCGAGCATGGACGCCGTGAACAGGCCGAGTCCGGCGTAGTACCGCGGGAGCCCGGTCTCCCCGTCGTCGTTCATGTAGCCGAGCGAGAACACGTGGACCAACAGCGCGACCAGCGTCACGATGACGAGCATCATCGTCGACAGCGGGTCGATGAGGACGCCGAACGTCAGTTCGAGACCCTCGCTGCCGGGGACCGATCCCGCCGCCCACGCGTAGATCGTCTCGTCGTACACCTCGCCTCCCGCCACGGCGGCGGCCATCGCGATCGACAACACCAGCGACCCGGCGGTCGCCGCGATACCGGGAATGGCGCCGCCCTTCGGGAGCAAGTCGCGCCCCGAGAGGGCGGTCCCGAGCGCGATCAGGAACGAGAGGAACGGGAGCAGTACGATGGCCGGCGCGAAGTCGAAGATTCCTGCCATATGTTACCACCTCATCGTCGTCGCTTCGGTCACGTCGATCTCGTTGAAGTTGCGGTACAGCACGAGGATGATCCCGATCCCGATGGCGACCTCGGCGGCCGCCAGCGCCATCGTGAACAGGCCGAACGTCTGGCCCGTCACGTTGCCCCAGTAGTAGGAGAACGCGACGAGGTTGATGTTGGCCGCGTTGAGCATCAGCTCGACCGACATCAGGAACAGCAGCGCGTTCCGGCGCGTGAGCAGTCCGAACACGCCGATACAGAACACGGCGGCCGCCAGAAGCAGGTAGTACTGCGGCGGCACCATCAGTCGTCACCCCCGCGGAGCGTGTCGCGGAGCTCCCGACCGCCGTCGGTGAGCACGCCGCCGATCCCGCCGTCCTCCTCGCGCTTGGCGAGGAACACCGCCCCGTCGATCGCGACGTCGAGCACGATCGCGATGAGGACGAACGCCACGACGAAGCCCTCGCCCGAGACGACCGTCTCGGAGATGACCTCCGTGTCGACGTTGAACATCGCGTAGCCGATGCTCGCAGTTATCGACGCGCCCTCGGGGAACCCGGCGGGCTCGCCGAACGAGGCCTGCAGGAACACGATCGCCAGGACGGCGAACAGCGCGACCGCCGCCAGCCCGGGCAGCAGGTGCCCCCCGAGCTTCAGCCGCGGTCGCGAGCCGGCGTCGCTCACGCGTCGGACACCCCCAGTTGCTCCGGTTCAGCTTCCCTGCGCACCAGCATCACGGCGAACGTGATGAGTATCAGGACCCCGCCCACGTAGACGAGGATCTGCATGGCGGCCAGCAGTTCCGCCTGCAACATCACGTAATGCACCGCGACGCTGAGGAGCGCGGCCCCGAGGAGGAGTGCGGAGTGCCACACGTCCTCGACGAGCACCACGCCCAAACTGCTCCCCACGGTGACGAGGGCGAACAGCGCGAACGCGATAGTCTCTACAACCATTACGCGACACTCCCGTCGGAGTCCGTTTGAAGGTTTCGAGAACGTTTGCGCGTGTGTGGATGCGCGTGTGCGGGAAACCGGGGGTTCGGCCGAATCGCTTTTATATGCGGATCGTGGCGAGTCCGCGAGACCGGCGTCGGCCCATCGAAGGGTCGACTTCGACTCGGGTGAAGCCGCTTGGATCGCCGTCGGGCCCGCCCGACGGTCCGTGTCGTCGCCGGCACGCGGGGCGCGCCGGCCGTCGATCAAACTACGAGCAGATCGGTCTCCGGGGTCTCCGATGCGGTGGGAACCCCCCCGAGAGAGGCACACCGCTGTCGAACGAACGCGTCGAAGGAGAACCCGGCGCGAGCGCGCCGGAATCGAGGTCGAAACGTCGGCCGCGAACGGTTACTGGTAGTCGATCTCGCCGTCGCCCTCGCCCACCCACGCGTTGCGGTCGGGGTTGCGCGAGTTGAGCGGGTCGATACCCTTGTACCAGGGGACGTTCTTCAGCTGCTCTTTGTTGTAGACGAAGTCGTCCTTCGTGTCGGCGGTGAACTCGAAGTTCTGCGTCAGCAGGATCGCGTCCACCGGACACACCTCCTCGCACAGCCGGCAGTAGATGCACTGCCCGATGTGGAGGTTGTACTGTTCGCCGTTGCGCTGGTCGTCCTGCACGATCTGGATCGTGTCGTTCGGACAGACGTTCTCACACTGACGGCACCAGATGCACCGCTCCTGGGAGAACTTGTGGACCCCGCGGAACCGCGGGCTCACCTCGGGCGCGACGTCCGGGTACTCGACCGTGAACGTCTTGCCGTCCAGCGCGTGCTTCATCGTCGTCGCCATTCCTTTCAGGATTCCGATCATTGTTACGCGAGCACCCCCACGATGACCGCGGTGAGGACGAGGTTCGCAAACGCGAGCACGAGCATGCCCTTCCAGCCGATCTCGATGAACTGGTCGACGCGAAGCCGCGGAACCGCGGACCGCAGCCACTGGGTGAACAGGAAGAACGCCCAGATCTTCGCGGTGAACCAGACGATCCCCAGCGCCGCCGGGCCGGGCCCGGCCGGGCCGCCGAGGAACAGCGTCGCCGCGATGGCGCCGCCCAGGAAGATGTGGATGAACTCACCCAGGTAGATGAGCACGAAGTAGACGGAGGAGTACTCCGTCTGGTATCCGGCGACGATCTCGGTGGGCGCCTCGGGGATGTCGAACGGGTTCCGGCCGACCTCCGCGACGTTCGCCACCACGAACAGCACGAACGCGAACGGGTTCACGAAGACGAACCACTGCGGGATCGTGACGCCGGCGACCGAGAGGAACGCCACCTGCTGGGCCTCGACGATCGCGCTCATCTGGAGCGTCCCCGTGAACAGCACGACGGAGACGCCCGTGACGATGAGCGGGATCTCGTAGGCGATGTTGGACGCGACGGCGCGGAGGCCGCCGAGCAGGCTGTACTTGTTGTTCGACGCGTAGCCCATCATGATCAGTCCGAGCGACGCGATCGAGGAGGCGGCGAACGCGAACGCCAGCCCCGTCTCGGGGTCGGCCAACTGCAGGCCGCTGCCCATCGGGATGACCGCGAAGCCCAGCAGCGCCGAGAACGGAATGAGGAGCGGACCAAGATCCCACGCGGGGCGGTCGGCGCCATCGGGGACGATCAGCTCCTTCGAGAGGAGTCGGACCGCGTCCGCGACGATGACGAACAGCCCGAACGGCCCGATCCGGTTGACCGCGATGCGGTCGGTGAACGCCGCGGTGATCTTCCGTTTCGCCCACGGCCCCGCGAAGGCCGTGTTGATGAGCAGGAAGTTGGCGATGAGAAACGCGCCCAGCAGCGCGGCGACGATCTCGCCGGCGACCCCGTAGGCGTTGAGCCCCAAGAGGTTCGCGATGGTGTCGGGGAGCATCCCCTGTTGGAGCGGGACCCCCCCGGTCATCTGTCCACCTCGCCGAGGACGATGTCCAGGCTACCGAGGGCGGCGACGAGGTCGGGCACGTACTCGCCCTCGGCCATCTCCGGCAGCGTCTGTAGGTTCGAGAAGCACGGCGACCGGATCTTGAAGCGGGCCGGCTTGTCCGTGCCGTCCGAGCGCATGTAGATGCCGAGTTCGCCCTTGGCGCCCTCGACCGCGCGGTAGATCTCGGTGTCGTCGTCCGGCTTCAGCGTCCGCGGGACGTTGGCCTGAATGGTGCGGTCCTCCTCGGGCCAGTCCTCGAGCAGATCGATACACTGCTCGATGATCTTCGCGGACTCCTCGACCTCGCGCAGGCGGACGAGGAGGCGACTGTAGTTGTCGCAGCCGTCCTCGGTGACGACGTCCCAGTCGAGCTCGTCGTAGTAGCCGTACGGGTCGTCGCGGCGGAGGTCGTAGTCGACGCCGGAGCCGCGAGCGACCGGACCGGTCGCGCCGTAGTTCTTCGCGACCTCCGGCGGCAGCACGCCGGTGTCGATGGTGCGCATCTGGAGGATCTCGTTGCCGGAGATGAGGTCGTGGTACTCCTCCAGCGCCTCCGGCAGGTCCTCGAGGAAGTCGCGGGTCTTCTCGAAGAACTCCTCGCGGGGCTCGGGCAGGTCCCAGACGACCCCGCCGAGGCGGAAGTAGTTGAACATGAGCCGCTGACCCGTCAGGTCCTCGAGGATGTTCTGGACCTTTTCACGGTCCCGGATCGCGTACATGAAGATGGCCGTGAAGTCGCCGTACACGTCCAGCGCGAACGTCCCGACCGCGAGCATGTGCGCGGCGATCCGGCACAGCTCCGCGCCCATCGTCCGGATGACCTGCGCGTACTCCGGCACCTCGATGTCGGCCATGTCCTCGGCCGCGCGCGCGTACGCCCACTCGTTGAGCAGGCCCGCCGAGATGTAGTCCCAGCGGTCGGGGTACGGCATGATCTGGTGGCGGTAGGTGCCGTTCTGGCAGATCTGCTCCTCGCAACGGTGGAGGTAGCCGATGTCGCTTTCCACGTCCGCGACCTGCTCGCCGTCGAGCGTCGTCTTCAGGTGGAGGACGCCGTGGGTCGCGGGGTGGTGGGGACCGATGTTGAGGAACATCGTGTCCGTGTCGTCCTCCCCGCGGTGGTCCTCCTGCAGCGGGTTCGCGTTCTCGCGCAGCGGGACGACCTGCGGCCGGTCCTGGTCGTAGTCGGCCGCCAGCGGGTGCCCCTGCCACGTCTCGGGGAGGAGGATGCGGCGGAGGTCGGGGTGGTCGTCGTAATCGATGCCGACGAGGTCGTACGCCTCGCGCTCGTGCCAGTCGGCCGTCCGGAACACCGGCTCGGCCGACTCGCTGACCGGGTTCTCGCGGTCGGCGGGGACGACGACCGACACCTCCTGGGTCGGGTCGTCGAACTTCTTCAGGTGGTAGATGGACTCGTAGCGGTCCTCGTACTCCTGAGCGGTGACACACGAGAGGTGGTCGTAGCCCGCCTCGGTCTTGAGCGTCGAGAGCACGTCCTGAACGGCGTCCGGGCGGATCACGTAGCCGGGCGCGTTCAGGTGCTCCTCGCGACCGATCACGTGATCGCCCAGCAGCTCGGCGAGCTCGTCGGGGGACTGTTCCTCGACCGGTGCCGGCACGTCCGGCTCGGGTTCTTCCAGGCTCATGGTTAGGGGGAGTCCGCCCAGTTGTACCGCATGACGAGGTCCTCCTCGTCGATCTCCTGTGCGAGCTGGTCGACGATCTCGTCGCGGTCCAGGTCGCCGAACTGCTCCAGCTCGTAGGGCTTCACCGTCACCGGCGAGGACTCGCCGTTCGCGATGCGCTCCTGGAGCTTCGCGACGCCGTACACCAGCGCTTCGGGGCGCGGCGGACAGCCGGGGACGTGGATGTCGACCGGGATGACCTCCTCGGCGCCCTTGATCACGTTGTAGCCCTCTTGGAACGGGCCGCCGGAGATCGTACACGAGCCCATGCCGATGACGAACTTCGGCTCGGGCATCTGGTCGTACACGCGCTTCATCCGCGGCGCGAACTTCGAGACGATCGTCCCGGGGACGATGATCACGTCGGCCTGTCGCGGCGACGCGCGCGGCACGCCCGCGCCGAAGCGGTCGAGGTCGTGTTTGACCGCGTAGGTGTGCATCATCTCGATGCTGCAGCAGGCGATCCCGAACTGCAGCATGAACATCGAGGAGCCCCGCACCCAGTTCATGAACTTGTCGAACTTGGTGAGGATGAACGGCGAGGAGCCGAACGCCTCGCGCAGCTTCGAGTTGAAGCGGTTGTCCTCGCCCGTCATCCGGGCGTCCCGGGTGTCGGTCAGTACCTGGCTGTCGTCCGTGACGAACGGTCTGTTGTCGCTGCTCATATCAGGAACGCTCCGTCTTCTGTCTCGCCGCACGCGGGCTGGAGACCCACTTCACGGCGCCCTGTCGCCACGCCCACACGAGTCCGACGACCAGTACCCCGATGAAGATCAGCATCGGAAGCAGCACCGTCGTCAGCCCGACGCCCGCCTCCAGCGCGGGCTGGTAGATGACGGCCCACGGGAAGATCAGAACGGTCTCGATGTCGAACACGACGAACAGCAGCGCAACCATGTAGTACTGGATGTTGAACTGGATGCCCGTCGCCGACCCCGTCGGGATCTCACCGGACTCGTAGGTGGCGCTCTTGCCCTGTTCTGGCACGCTCGGACGGAGGAGTGCGGACACCGCCATCATCCCGAGAGGGATGCCCACGCCCATCACCGCCAACGCGCCGATCGCTATCCATGCATTCATACCGGGTTCTCCGTATCGTACGTCGGTTTGGAGGCCCCACAGATAAGTGCTTCACTTACGCGTGCACGCGCGGAACCGAGCCGAGGGGGAAGTCGAACCGCCCGTCCCGGTCGGGGACGTGAGCGTCCCGCCTACTCCCCGTCCGTACGGGACGCGCGGAACCCGTCGATCCCGAGGTCGTGGAGGTCGGCGGACACCTCGGCGACGCCGCCCTTCAGGTTCTCGTGGTACTCGAGGAGTCGCTCCTCGATCGCCGCGTGTTCCCGTGCGAGCACCTGCGCGGCCGACAGCGCCGCGTTGAACGACTTGCCGGCGTCGACGGCGACGATGGGCGCGCCCGTCGGCATCCCGATCACCGAGTCGACCGACTTCTCCTGCACCGGCACGCCGATCACCGGGATCGGATACGCGAGGCTGGCAGTCATGTTCGGCAGGTCCGCGGACTTTCCGCCGGCTCCCGCGATGATCACGTCGAGGCCGCGGTCGGCGGCGGTCTCACCGTACGCGTACATGAGTTCGGGGGTGCGGTGGGCGGAGACGACGTACGCCTCGTAGGTGAAGCGGGATCCGGGGGGATCGTGGAAGTCGGTCTGCTCGTCGAATCCCAACTCGTCGAGGGCGTCGAACGCGCCCTGCATCGTGTCGAGGTCCGAGTCCGAGCCCATGATCACGCCCACGTCGGGCGTCGTCGCCGGATCGGCGTCGCTGGTCGCCTCCGATTCGAGTCGGTCGATGAGGTCCTGAACTGTTGGCATGGTTGGTCGGTCTCGTTGGTCGTCACTCGAAGCTCAGCCCGTCCCGCAGGTCGCGGGCGCGGGCGAGCAGGTCGTCACGGTCGGCGTCGGTCTCGGTTAGGGTGAGGTGGCCCAGCTTTCGCAGCGGGCGGGCCTCCCGCTTCCCGTACCAGTGAAGGTTCGCGTTCGGCGCCGCGAGCACGGCGCCGACGCCCGACAGCGACGCCGGGCGCGGCTCGGACACGTCGCCGAGGACGTTCGCCATCACGGTCGGCGCGCGCGCATCGGCAGTCCCGAGTGGCCAGCCGAGCGCGGCGCGGACGTGCTGTTCGAACTGCGAGGTCGTCGCCCCCTCGATGCTCCAGTGGCCGGAGTTGTGCGGGCGCGGGGCGACCTCGTTGACGGAGACGGTGCCGTCGGGCTCTTCAAACAGTTCCATCGCGAACACGCCGCGGCCGTCGAGCGTCTCCAGCGTGTCGAGCGCGACCTCGCGGGCGCGCTCGGCGACCGCCTCCGAGCACCGGGCGGGCGCGACCGTCTCGCGGAGGATCTCCTCGCGGTGGACGTTCTCGACGACGGGGAACGCCCGGCGTTCGCCGTCGCCGCGGACGGCGACCACGGAGAGCTCGCGCTCGAAGTCGATCAGCTCCTCGGCCATCGCGCCGTCGTCGCCGGCGCCGACCTCGGCCAGCTTCGCCTCGTAGTCGTCGCCGGGCGCGACCGGGACGTTGCCGCGGCCGTCGTAGCCGCCGGTGCGGGCCTTCAGCATGCAGCCGCCGAAGCGATCGACGGCGTCGGCCAGGTCCTCGGCCCCGTCGACGGCGACGAACTCGGGGACGGGGATCCCGGCGTCGGCGAACGCCCGCTTCTGGACGAGCTTGTCCTGAATCGTCCGCAGCGCGTCCGGCGAGGGGTGGACCGGCACGTCGTACTCCTCGCCGACCGACGCCAGCACGTCGGGGTCCGCGAGCTCGATCTCCAGCGTCAGCGCGTCGGCCCGCGCCGCCAGTTCGCGGACGGCGTCGGGGTCGTCGAACGACCCCTCGATCTGTTCGGCGACGCGGGCGGCGGGGCAGTCGGGGGTCGGATCGAGCACCACCACGTCGACGCCCAGCGGCGAGGCGGCCTCCGCGAGCATGCGGCCGAGTTGGCCCCCGCCGACGACGCCCAGCGTCGGTCCGGGACAGGTCGGTGTCACGGGCGCCGGTTCGGCAGGTCCGCGAATAAATCTTGCTTCACGGCGCGAGAACTGTACACAATCGTGGCTATCTCGTCGAGGGAGTGGGGTGCGAGTTCCCGGGACTCGCGGTCACTCACGGGCGTCCGCGAGCGCGGCCTCGTCGATGAACACGACGATCCGTTCGGTCCACAGCCTGAAGGCGTAGTCTCGGGACTCGTAGCCGTCGAGACGGGACTCCAGCTCCTCGGCGTCGTCGGGTTTGGCGATGACGACCGGCGGCATCTCCTCGGCCGGCGGGAGCCCGTCGAATCGGGCCTCCGGCGGCGTCGAGGTGACGTTCGCGCCGTACCGTTCGAGGTACCACGGCGTCGGGAGCCGGGAGTGCCAGCTCGGTCCGCCGGGCGGCATTCGGTCGACGCTCGACTCCTCGGAGACGTACAGCCGCGTCCCGCGCCCGGTGCTCGTTCCCACCCACAGCACGTCGGCACCCTCGTCGTTGTGTCGGGCGACGGCGCCGGCGTCCTCCAGCGCCTCCTTGTACGCGTTCTCGGGCTGGGCCCACTGCAGCACCTGCTTGTCCTCCTCGGACGCGGAGTTCCAGTAGTCCGCGTTCGGGGCGGCGACGCCCCCGACGGCCGCGAGCACGAGCAAGCCCGCGAGCGCCGCGGTGACGGCGTCCCCGCTCGCGACTGCACCCCGAACCGAGTCGGCGATCGAGGCGAGGCCCACCGCCGCGGGGATCGCCAGCGGGAGGACGATGTGGATCGCCGCCCACGGCGCCTGAATGTCCGTCGCGACGGGGTAGCCGACCAGCGACGCGGCGCCCCAGTACGTCGCGTACGCGACGAGCGAGCGGGTGCCGCGCGCCTCGCCGTAGCCGTCGGCGAGGAAGCCGACGATCGCGAGCACGACCAGGACGCCCGAGCCGTACGCGAGCGTCTCGAGAATATCCCAGAGGTACGGAACGTACGGATGTCCCGAATGGTCGCCGGAGGCCCACGTGCCCCAGAACTTCTCGCCGGCGCCCCACGTCGCCTCGGACAGCACCGACCCGAGCGTCGGCGCCGCGTCGGCTCCCGCGGCTCCGGCGGACGCCGACGCGACGCCGAGCGCCTGCCACAGGTCGGGGCGCGGCGCGTAGAAGAACGCGACGACCCCGAGGAACGTCGCCGCGACGCCGACGGCGCCGAGCGGCACCCAGACCGCGAGGTGGCCGAGGAAGCCGGCCTCTCCCGCCCAATGCGCGTCCGGGTTACGCTCGCGAACCCGACGCTCGATCCACCGTCTGGTTCGCGATCCCGTGGTCCACTCCTGGAGGAACCGACCGAGCGCGACCGCCTCGGCGACGAGGGCGTCCAGCGGCGACCCGGTCCGGCGGGCCGTCCGGACGAGGCGGTGATCGAGCAGGAGGAACCCGGCGCCGAGGAAGCACGCGACGTACACGAGGGCGTTCTCCTTGGCCGAGAAGCCCAGCGCGAGGAGGGCCGCCGACCCGAACAGCGGGAGCGTCCTACGGGTGTCGATCGCGCACACGACGAGCGCGAAGGCGGCGACGGCGAACGAGCCGACGAGCACGTCGCCGCGCATGAACCGACCGTAGTAGACCAGCAACGGGTCGACCGAGAGCACCAGCGCGAGCGCGACCACCTCCCGATCCCGGAGCCGGTGGCGAAGCAGCAGCGCGACCAGCGGGAGCAGCCCGCCGACGAGCGCGACCGGGAGCCGCGCGGCGAAGTCGGACGCGCCGATCAGATCGAAGAGGACGTTGTTGACGACCGGGAGGAACGGCCCGTGGATGATCGGCCGGTAGAAGAACTCGCCGGTGGCGTCGAACCGGAGGATCCAGTACCCGACGCGCCCCTCGTCCCAGTGGAAGATCCGCTGCCCGAGCTGGATCGTTCGAAGCAGCAGCGAGCCGGCGACGATCAGGAGGACGGCCGCCGTCGCGGGGTCGTCGACGCGGTCGCGGAGGCCGACCAGCGGCGAGCCGTCCGCACCGATCGACTCGACCCCGGAACCGAGGGATCCGTCGTCGTCGCTGCCGGAGGTCTCGGAACGGTCGCCGATAGACCCCTCGGCGTCGTCGCCGTCGATCGGCTCCTCTGCGTCGACGACGGCGTCCGAACCGACCGCGCCGGCGGGAGCGTCGCCGTCGCCGTCGGTCCCGTCGGGGGCGGACTCGTCCCCGCCGGCGGGGTCACTCATTGCGCAGCGGTCGCACGCCGCCGGTAACAACTCTTGTGGAATGGATCGTCGGATCCCTCCGTGTCGGACGCGCCCGCCCGGACACATCCGCCCGGAGCGGTACGCATTTCAGCGGGCCCGCCGTCGGCTCGCACAATGACCGAGACGACACTCGGCCTGGTGGTCGCGCGCTACTACGCGTCCATCGCCGAGGCCATGGAGGAGTCCGCCCGCGAGGCGGTCGCCGAGCGCGGCGCCGCCGTCGCCGAGACCGTCGACGTACCCGGCGCCTACGACACGCCGCTGGCGGCCGATCGATTGGCCCGCCGCGACGACATCGACGCCGTCGCCGTCGTCGGCACCATCGTGTCCGGCGACACCGACCACGACCAGGTGATCGGCCAGGCGATCGCGACGAAGCTCGTGGACGTGAGCCTCGACCGCGACACGCCGGTCACCTTCGGCGTGTCCGGGCCGGGCCAGTCGGGGGCGGAAGCGCGCGAGCGCGCCGAGAAGGGCGCCGAGGCCGCCGCCGCCGCCGTGGACCTCGCGGAGGGGCTTCCCGCCCCGGAGGTGGCCGCATGAGCGGACGGGAGGCCGGCGACGGGTTCGCCTACGAGTTCAGCGAGCGCGTCGGCCGCGTGGAGCCGTCGGCGACGCTGGCGATCTCGAACGCCGCGAACGAACTGGAGGAGGCCGGCCACGACGTGGTCGACCTGTCGGTCGGCGCGCCCGACTTCCCCACGCCCGAGAACGTCGTCGAGGCGGGCAAGGACGCGATGGACGCGGGCCACACGGGCTACACCTCCTCGAACGGCGTCCCGGAGCTGAAGGAGGCGATCGCCGAGAAGCTCCGCGCCGACGACGTCGACGCCGACGCCGACGACGTGATCGTCACGCCCGGCGCGAAGCAGGCGCTGTACGAGACGGTCCAGACGCTCGTGGACGACGGCGACGAGGTCGTCCTCCTCGACCCGGCGTGGGTGTCCTACGAGGCGATGGTGAAGCTCGCCGGCGGCGACCTCGCGCGCGTCGATCTGGCGCCCCACGAGTTCTCGCTGGCGGACGGCATCGACGACCTCGCGGCGGCGGTCTCCGACGACACGGAGCTCCTGATCGTCAACTCCCCGTCGAACCCGACGGGCACCGTCTACTCCGACGAGGGCCTCGAAGGCGTTCGCGACCTCGCGGTCGAGCACGACTTCGCGGTCATCTCCGACGAGATCTACGACGAGATCGTCTACGGCGTCGAGCAGACGAGCCTCGCGAGCCTCGACGGGATGGCCGACCGCACGGTCACGATCAACGGCTTCTCGAAGGCGTACTCGATGACGGGCTGGCGGCTCGGCTACCTGCACGCGACGGGCGACCTGATCTCGCAGGCGGGCAAACTCCACAGCCACTCGGTGTCGTGTGCGACGAACTTCGTCCAGCGCGCCGGCATCGAGGCCCTCAGGAACACCGACGAGTCCGTCGAGGAGATGCGCGCGGCCTTCGAGTCGCGCCGCGACATGCTCGTCGACCTGTTCGACGACCACGGCGTCGACGTCACGGTCCCGGACGGCGCGTTCTACATGATGCTCCCCGTGGCCGACGACGACTCCGCGTGGGCCGAGGAGGCGATCCAGGAGGCGCACGTCGCGACCGTCCCCGGCTCCGCCTTCGGCGCGCCCGGCTACGCCCGCATCAGCTACGCCGCCAGCGAGGAGCGCCTCAAGGAGGGCATGGAGCGCCTCTTCGACGCCGGCCTCCTCGGCGACGACTGACGGTACGGCCCGACGACGCGACGGCGCCGACTCCCCGCCGCGGGTTCTCGCGGGAGTCCCGGTTCGACAACGGCCATCCCACCGCCGAGCGACGACTCCGGTCCAGATTCCGGGTGGGACTGAAAGGGGCCGCGGCTCTGCGCGAACCCCGGCGAAGCAAGCACCGCAGCGGAGCGAGGAGCGCAGCGAGTCGCGGGAGTGCAGAGCCGCGGGGGCTTTCGCGGTCAGGATGGTCTTCGTCGCGTCGGCGGTACTGTTCCACTCGGACCGAGCGCTGCGGACTACAGCCATGTCACCACCCACCAAGACTTTACCAACGTCCTCCACGACGACCGCGTATGGACGGGATCCACGACCTCGGCGGGATGGACTCGTTTCACGACCTCCCGCCGGACCAGCCCGACGACGCCAGCCCCTTTCACCACGGGTGGGAGGGCGTCGTCCAGTCGCTGTACATCACGGGGCTGGGCTCCGACACGTTCGAACTCGACCGCTTCCGGTACACGCTGGAGGGCGACGACCCCGAGCGCTACCTGACGGTTCCCTACTACGAGCGCTGGCTGGGCGCGATCGAGACCCTGTTCGTCGAGGCGGGCGTCGTCGACGCCGCGGAACTCCGCGAGCGCGCCGAGGCGATAGCCGCGGGCGAGGCCGAGGTGCCGAACGTGGAGGACCCCGAGCGCCTCCCCGCCCTGCTGGAGGGAACCCGCGAGAAGTACCTGAGCCGCCGGGGCGACGGCGACCCGGCGTTCGCCGTCGGCGACCGCGTTCGGGCGGCGAAGCGCCACCCCGCGGGACACACGCGCTGCCCGCGGTACGTTCGCGGCGCCGTGGGCGAGATCGTCGCCGACCGCGGCGCGCACGTGTATCCCGACGCGAACGCGCTCGAAGGCGACGACGAGCGCGCCGAACAGCTGTACAACGTCCGCTTCGACGCCGAGGACCTGTGGGGAGAGGACTGCACTGACGCGGACGGCCTGCACATCGAACTGTGGGAGCCGTACCTGATCGATCCCGAGGCCGAGTAGTCGACCGATATCGGCGCGCCCCGGATCGGGGCGAACGCCTAAGCCCCTACACGCGTCACCACATCCCATGACCGACGACCACGGCGCTCGCGACGACGACGGCGATCCGCCGTCCCATCCCGACCCGGAGCTTCGCGACGAGATCGACCCGCAGGCGAGGGCGCGCGCGCTCCAGTCGCTGTTGACCGAGAAGGGGATCCTGAGCACCGACGCCGTCGACGAGGTGATCGCGACCTACGAGGGCGACGTGGGGCCGATGAACGGCGCCCGGGTCGTCGCGCGGGCGTGGACCGACCCCGAGTACCGCGAGTGGCTGCTCGAGGACGGCATCGAGGCCGTCGCGGATCTGGACATCTCCGTGAACGACGAGGTGATGGAGCTTCGGGTGATCGAGAACACGCCCGACACGCACAACGTCGTCGTCTGCACGCTCTGCTCGTGTTACCCGTGGGCCGTGCTGGGGCTGCCGCCGACGTGGTACAAGTCGCCGGCGTACCGCTCGCGCGTCGTCGACGAGCCGCGGGCGCTGCTGCGCGAGGAGTTCGACACCGATCTCGCGGACGACGTGGACGTTGAGGTGTGGGACTCCAACTCCGAGGTGCGCTACATGGTCCTCCCGCAGCGACCCGAAGGAACCGGGCACCTGAGCGAGGCGGAGTTGGTCGAACTCGTCTCCCGGAACTCGATGATCGGCGTCGAACGCCTCGGCGACGGCGGCGCCATCGCCTCCGACGGCGGCGCGCGAGCGGCCCGCAACACGAACGCAGGTTCGGATGCGGACGTGGACGCGACCGCCGAGATCGACACCGCCGGCAAACCGGTCCCTCGCGTGGACGACGACGGGCCGACGTTCGCGGAGCCGTGGATGGCGCGGTCGTTCGCGCTCGCGGTCGCGCTCACCGACGAGGACGAGCAGGGTCGCGCGTGGGACGACTTCCAGGCCGAACTCGTCGCGGAGTTGGAGGCAAGTCCCGGCGCCGACGACGGGAGCGACGCCGACTACTACGGCGCGTGGCTGGCCGCACTGGAGCGCTTCCTGACCGAGCGCGACCTCGTCGACGGGGCGGACTTCTCCGCCCGCGCGACCGCGTTCGCCGACGGCGAGCGCAACGCCCACGAGTTCGTCGAGGGCGACCCCCACGCCCACGCCGACCGCCTGCCCGAGGGGCACGCCGACGGCGCGCACCACCACCACGGCGACGGAGGCGGCCACGAACACGGTCACCACCACTGATCGCTCGCGCCCGCTGACCTCCCCGGTTTCCGTCCGCGGACGGAGGTTTATACCCGAGAGAGACGCACGGACCGTATCGAATGCGCATCGCCGACCTCCCGCTGGCCCCCGAGTACGTCGAGCACTTCGAGGGGAGAGGGATCGAGGAGCTCTATCCGCCGCAGGTCGCGGCGGCGGAGGCGGGCGTCTGCGACGGCGACAACGTCGTCGCCGCCGTCCCCACGGCCTCGGGCAAGACGTTCGTCGCGGAGCTGGCACTCCTGACGGCCGACGGCCCGGGGCTGTACGTCTGCCCGCTGCGCGCGCTCGCCCGCGAGAAGTACGAGGAGTTCGACGCGCTCCCGGGCGTCGACGCCGGCATCTCGACGGGAGATTACGACTCCGCCGCAAGCGATCTGGGGGGGAACGACGTCGTCGTCGCGACCAGCGAGAAGGTGGACTCCGCCATCCGCAACGGCGCCGAGTGGGTCGACGACCTCGCGTGCGTCGTCGTCGACGAGGTCCACCTGCTCGGCTCGCCCGGCCGCGGTCCCACGCTGGAGGTGACGCTCGCGACCCTCCGCCGGCGGACGCCCGAGGTGCAGGTCGTCGCGCTGTCGGCCACCGTCGACAACCCCGAGGACATCGCGGCGTGGCTGGACGCCGAGCTGGTGGAGTCGACGTGGCGTCCGGTCGACCTCCGCGTCGGCGTCCACGCCGACGACGCCGTCCGGTTCGACGACGGAACCGACCTGTCGGTGCCCGTGGACGCCGGCGATCCCGCGAGCGACGCGGACACCGAGGCGACGGTCGACCTCGTCCGCGGCGCCGTCGAGGCCGGCGGCCAAGCGCTGGCGTTCGTTAGCTCCCGGCGAGAGGCGGAGGCGCTCGCCGATCGGCTGAGCGAGGAACGCCTCGCGGCGGTCGCGGCCGAGGTGGACCGCGACGGCGACGACACCCCCGACGCCCCGGACGCGGACCCCGACCGGGCCGCCGCCGAGGTCGCCGAGGAACTGCGAGAGGCGGGCGACACGGGAACCGGCGAGCGCCTCGCCGAGGTCGCCGCATGGAGCGTCGCGTTCCACCACGCCGGCCTCTCCTCGGACCACCGCGCGCTCGTCGAGCGGGCGTTCCGCGAGCGCCGGCTGGCGGTCATCTGCGCGACCCCGACCCTCGCCGCCGGCGTCAACGTGCCCGCGCGGCGAGTGGTGGTGCGCGATCAGCGGCGCTACACCGGCGAGGGAACCGAGTGGCTCCCCGTGCTGGAGGTCCACCAGATGTGCGGGCGGGCCGGCCGGCCGCACCTCGACCCGTACGGCGAGGCCGTGCTCGTCGCCGACGACACCGACGGGGGGGAGGAACTGTGGGACCGCTACGTCACCGCCGACCCCGAGCGGGTGGAGTCGAAGCTCCGCGACCCGGCCGCGCTCCGCACGCACACGCTCTCGCTCGTCGCGACCGGCGTCGCCGGGTCGCAGACGGCGGTGCTCGACGCGCTCTCTGGCACCTTCTACGCGTCCAGAACCGCGAATCCCGACCTCGGCGGCGCCGTCGGCGACGCCGTCGCGAGCCTCATCGACGACGGGATGCTGGCGGCGGCGGGGGAGGGGAAGGGGAGCGCCGCCGACCGCCGAGACACCGGAGGAACCGGAGGCGGCATCGAGGCGACCGACCTCGGCGCGCAGGTGTCCCGGCAGTACGTCACCCCCGAAACTGGCGTCCGAATCGTCGAGGGGCTGGAGGAAGTTTCGGGGATGGATCCCGAGGACGTGACGGAGTTGACGGCGTTCGAGATCGTCTGTGACACCCCGGACATGGTCGACACCTACCTCGGCAACGCCGAGCGCGCGGAGATCTACCAGTTCGCCCGCGACCGTTCGGCGGAGCTCACGACCGGAATGACCGAGGCCACCGACTTCGAGGCGTGGTTGGAGTCGGTGAAGACCGCCCGCATCCTCACGGAGTGGGTCGACGGCGCGAGCGTCGAGGAGCTGGTCGAGGCGTACCGGATCGGCCCCGGCGACCTGGAGTCGCGGATCGAGCGCGCCGAGTGGCTGCTGGGTGCGGCCGACGCGCTCGCGGAGGTGGTCGGCGTCGACATGCCGGCGTTCGCGTCGGCACGGAGACGGCTCGTGTCGTCCGTGCGGGAGGACACCTAGCCGTCCTCCCGGACACGCGGGTCGAGCACCGCGTGGAGCACGTCCTGGGCCCACGACCCGGCGACGCCGACGAGCACGACGACGAACGTGGTGCCGAGCACCAGCGGGACGTCCCGTGCCCGGATGGCGTCGTAGCTCAGCGCGCCGATCCCGGGGATGCCGAACGCGTACTCGACGACGTAGACGGTGACGACGAGCGCGGCGAGGAGGTCGCCGTACAGCAGCGTGAGCAACGGCACCGCGGCGGGACGGAGCAGGTGCCGGGCCGTGTCGACCGGGCCCGCGCCCGTGGCGACGACGTGCGCGACGTAGTCCTCGGTCCGGCGGGCGAGCGCGTTCGCCCGCGCGTGGCGGTGGGCGGCCGCGAGCGTCCCGGTGGCCGTGACGGCGGCCGGCAGCGCCATGCGGAGCCAGTACTTCGCCGGCCACGGCCCCCGTTCCCAGCCGGTGGCGTCCCAGCCGAACGCCGAGCCGACGAGGACGAGCAGCACCGCCGCGAGATAGAAGTTCGGGACGCCCGACAGCAGGTAGGTGGCCGTCGACGCGACCCGGCCGACCGGCCGCCGGCCCGCGAGCGCGGACCCCGCACCGCTCGCGACGCCGAGGGCGGCCCCGACGAGGAAGCCGGGGACGAGATACGCGAGCGTGTAGGGCGCGGCCCGCGCGATGGCGTCGGTGACGCTCCCGGGGACGCTGCGCGCCTCACCCCAGTTCAGCGTCGAGACGGCGACGAGCCAGCGGAGGTACCGCCGATGGAGCGGCTCGTCGAGGTCGTTCGCGGCGCGGTACGCTTCCACCTGCGATTCGATGTAGGCGGCGCGCTCGGACTCGTTCCCGGTCGCCGCCATCGCCGCCGACTGACGGACCGACGCGGTGTTCGGGTCGCCGGGGGCCGCCACCAGCAGGAACGAGACCGAACAGACGAGATAGACCGTGAGCACGGCGAAGGCGGTCCGACGGAGGACCCGGCGGCGGAGGGACACGACCGCCGACTCGACGGCCGACCTCAAAAACGATGCTGAAACCGACTGTTCAGTCTCGGATAACGTTATGTGCGGGGCAGGCGACGAACCGTCGATGCGCACCACCGAGGGCGTCCGCCGTCGCGACACCGCGCTCGCGCTCCTCGCCGGCGCCGTCCTCGCGGCCGCGGCGGCGGTCGACCTCGTCGGCGGCGGCCTCCCGGGCGAGCAGTCGCCCACCGACTGGCTGTTCCTGCTCGCGTCGGTGGCCGTCGTCCGACTCGTCGTCCTGCCGTTCGCGCGCGACCCGTCCCGACGGGAGCGGTACCGCGCGGCGTTCGCCGAGCGAACCGGCGCCACGCTCGCCGCCGCGTACCTCGCGGTGTTCGCCGCCGTGGGCGTCCTCGGTCCGGTCGTCGTCGCGGAGCCGCTCGGCGACGCGTCGCGCGCCTACCTCCCCCCGGTCGGGTTCAGCGTCGACACGATCGTCGCCTCGAACTGTCTCGGGCCGGTCGTGGAGAACCGATGTCACGGGACGCTCGCACACCCGCTGGGTACCGATCCGTTCGGCCGCGACGTGCTCGTGTTGCTGGTGCGCGGTACGCGGGTCAGCCTGGAGGTCGCCGTCGTCGCGGCCGCGCTCATCGTCCCGCTCGGAACCGCCGTCGGCGTCGCCGCGGGCTCCAGCCGCGGGTGGGTCGACGACGTGCTGATGCGGTACGTCGACGTGCAGGAGACCGTCCCGGCGTTCGTCGTCTACGTCCTGCTCGCGTACGTGTACGGCCGGCACCTGTGGCTGCTCGTGCTCGCGTTCGGGCTGCTGGGCTGGGGGAGCATCGCCCGGCTCGTGCGCAGCGAGACTATCCGTGTCACGGAGTCGTCGTTCGTCGAGGCGGGCCGGGTCGCCGGAGCCGGCCGACTGGGGCTGCTGCGGCGGTACGTGCTCCCGAACGTCGCCGACTCGGTCATCGTCGCCGCGTTCGCCCGCGCGCCGGCGCTCATCCTCGTCGAGGCGGCGCTGGCGTACATGAAACTCACCGACCTCGACCTGCTCTCCTGGGGGGCGATCGCCGCCCGCGGGCTCGACCAGTTCTTCCCGCTGACGTGGTGGATCTCCGCGGCCCCCGCGGCCGCGCTCGTCCTCACGACCGTCGCGGCGAGCGTCGCGGGCGACGCCGCGCGGGACGCGCTCGACCGTGGCTCGTCGACGGTCCGCGGGCCCGGCTGACGGTGCGTCCGTCCCGACGCACGCACGGCGTCACGGGTCGCTCGCGGCGTGACTCAGGCGTCCGCGTCGGTCCCGTCACCGACACTCCCGCCGCCGAGCGTCCCGTCGTCAGCACCGCCGTCGAGCTCGTACGCGCCGGCACGCCGGAACTCGCCCGCCTCGCGGAGCACGTCCGGGGTACGACACACCCCGGGCTCGCCGGCGGCCTGCGGGACGACGCAGTTGTTGCAGTCATCGCAGACGGCCGCGACGCCGTCCGCCGCCGCGTCCTCGCGGAGGAGACGGGCCGGAAGTTCGGGCTCGGCGTAGAACGGACGGGCCATCCCCACCGCGTCGGCGGCGTCGCCGAGCAGGCCGTCGATCGTCTCCCGTCCCCTGATCCCCCCCTCACAGAGGACCGGCACGTCGACGCTCTCGCGCACCCTCCCGCAGAGGTCGGCGTTCCACGCCGGCTCGCGGGAGTACACGAGCGACTCGGCCCAGTTGGCGGCGGCGACGAGCGCCGCCCGCGGGCGCGAGCCGAACGCGTCGACGTAGCCCTCACGGAACCGCTCGTCGCGCCACGAGCGCCCGGGGAACGCCCCGTGGATCACGCTCATGTCCCAGAACACCGAGCCGTTCACAGGGACGAGCGCGTCGTAGCCGGCGTCCGCGAGTCGCTCGCAGAGGCGGACACAGTCGACCGCCGACAGGGTTGGCCCGATCCCCGGCGGCGCCTCCGTCTCGGCGGGTACCTTCGTCAGCACGGGCACGTCGCCGGCGCGGTCGCGGATCTCCGCCAGAACAGCCTCGAAAAAGCGCGCGGGGTCGCCGAACTCGTCGTCGCGACGGTTGTAGAACGGCGAGGCGAACTGGTGGACGATCCCCATGTTGGCGCCGGCGAGGTGGATCAGGTCGTAGCCGGCGTCGACGGCGGCGGCCGCCGAGCGGCCGAAGTCCGCGGCCAGTTCCCGGCACTCCTCGGTCGTGAGGACGTGCGGGTCGTAGCTCAGGAAGCCGAGGCGGTCCAGCGCGCGCAGGTGCCGCGGCGGCCGGGAGACGGCGAGCTGTTCGAGTCCCGGGTTGCGCTCGCGGTGGCCGCGGTGCCACGTCTCCATCGAGCGCAGGCCCCCGTGTTCGAACTGGATCGCGATCCGGCCGCCGTGGTCGTGGATCGCCTCCGTGAGGCGAGCGAGCCCGGCGACGAAGTCGGGGTCGTGGACGCGGGTCATCCCCGGTGCGGCACAGCCCCCCTCGCCGCGGACGATCGTGGCCCCCTGACAGACGAGGCCCGCGCCGGCGGCGGCCGCCGGCTCCAGCTCGTCGATCAGCGTGTCGACCGCGTCCGGACCGTTGCCCGCATGTTCGAGCAGCGGCGCGCGGTAGAGCCGGTTGGGGAGCGTGACGCCCCCGATCTCCAGCGGGTCGGTGAGCGCCGGCACGGGCGAACCCTCGCGCTCCGAGAGTATGAACGCTCGGCCGAGGCGGGCCGAGCGGTCGCGGTCGTCGCCGCCCGCGACGGTGACAGTCGAGGTGTCGACGTTGTCGGTGCCGGAGCCGGCGCCTCAGACGCGCCGCTCGCTGATCTCCTCGGCGACGCGCTCGCCCGGGCGGCGGAGCTCGCCGGACTCGACCTCGTACACGTAGCCCGAGACGGTCACGTCCTCGGGGATCAGCTCGTGGTTCTCCAGGAACTCGACCTGCGCGGCGCAGGCCTCGTCGATGTCGTCGGTCATCCGGACCCACTCCTCGACGCTCGCGTCGCCGATGTCGAGTTCGGGGAGCGCGGGATCCAGTTCGACCTCGTCGAGGTCGACGCCCGCCGCATCGGCCTGCGCTTCGAGGCCCGCGGTGACGTCGTCGTCGCTCGCGGACATCATGCCGCAGTCGGTGTGGTTCACCACGACGATCTCGTCGGTGTCGAAGAAGTTGGTCGTCAGCGCGGCCGACCGGATCACGTCGTCGGTCACCTTGCCGCCGGCGTTGCGGTAGATCTGTGCGTCGCCCAGTTCGAGGCCGAGCGCGTCCTCGACGGGGATGCGCTCGTCCATGCAGGCGACGACGAGGAGGTTCTCGTCGGTGGGGATCCCTTTGCGTCGCCGTCGCGCCCAGTCGTCTCGGGCGTCGACCGACTCGTCGACGCGCTCGTGGACGTGGCTGTGCTCGTGGTCGTGGTCGTCGGTGTCGGTGTCGGACATCGCCGGATCACACGGGCCGCAACGACGGGGTCGTTGTGCCATCCGAGAGAGCGGCCGGTGATCCTGGAAAGCGGAGAACGGATCCGGTTCGTGGCCTGTCGTGCCCCGTCACTCCCCGCCGCCGTCGACCTGCCCGTGGGTGTGGTGGTAGAACTCCACCAGCGGCGTCCCGTCATCGTCGGCGACGGGGTCGAAGCACACCCGGCGATAGCGCTCGTTGTCGAGGAGGTTCACTGCGAGGCCGGCGTCGTGAACCGAGACGGAGTCGTACGCGGCGTCACAGACCGGACACGTCGCCGGCGGATCCGCGGGAACGTTCACGTTCGTCCGTCGGCTGCGACGGCCAAAGCGGTGACGCCGGCGTCGACGACCGTGTGAATGTGTGACGTTCTCGGACCACGCTTTTTCTGTCCGGGTACAGACGTGTTGTCGTGATGATCCAAGTGTTCGACCCACGTCACGCGCGATAGACCGTCCGTCCCTCCGGCGTCGTTTCGACGATCCCGGCGTGATGGCGGGCGGTCCCGCGCCCGTTCCCGAACCGTTCACCGACCGCCTTCCGCCCACGCCACCATGTACACGTCACACGCACACACGCAGTCACGTCACGAACGACGACGGCGCGACCCGTCGCTCGCGGTCGCGCTCGCGCTCGCCCTGCTCCCGCTGACAACGCTCGCGGCCCTCCAACACCCGAACCTCGCGCTCGGCCTCCTCGCCGGCGTCCTCGGTCCCCGGCTCCTCCGCGCAGCCGGTCGACGGCTCCGCACGCGCGCCGCCGCCAGGCTTGCGGTCGCGCGGCCGGCGTAGCCCGCCGACCACCGTTGCCAGGCGGCCGGCGCAGACGGCAGTTCAGATCGGCTCGGCCGCCTCCCGAACCGTCTCGTACTCCGACTCCGAGTAGGCGACCAACCGGACGTCCCGCAGCGACTCGGGCTCGAACCCGCGGATCTCGTCGGCGATGATCTCGGCTCCCTCGCGGAGGTCGAACCCCGCGACGCCACAGCCGAGCGCGGGGATCACGAGCGACACACAGTCGCGCTCGTCGGCGGCCGCGAGGGCGTTCCGGGTCGCGTCGCGGATACTCGCCCCGGTCGCTCTCCCGTCGCCGTAGTGTGGCATCGCGGCCGCGTGGATAACGTGCTCGGCGTCGAGATCGTACGCGTCGGTGACGGCGACCTCGCCCAGATCGACCGGCCCCTTCGACATCGCTTCCTCGTTCAGGCCGACCCCCGCGGCCCGGCGGAGCGCGCCGGCGACGCCGCTGCCCATCTTCAGGCTGGTACCGGCGGCGTTCACCAGCGCGTCGGCCGACTGGTCGGCGATGTCGCCGTGGATCACCTCGAACTCCATGTGCTGGGGATCCGTGTCGATCCTCAAATCGGTTGTCCGGCCGCGGCGACGGCGCCACCGGCCGCGGCGACGGCGCCACCGGCCGCGGCGACGGCGCTATCCCCCGCGGCGACGGCGCTACTCCCCGTCCTCGCGCCCGTGCGGGTCGTCGGCGTCGGGGTCGTCGACGGCGGGGTCGTGGCGGGCGTACCACGCGGTCAGCTCCTCCAGCCGGTGGATCGCGCGGTCGGGCGTGCCGATGTCGTGATGCTCGTCCTCGTAGAGGACCAGTCGCGCCTCGACGCCCTGCTTCCTCGCGGCGACGTACAGCTGCTCGCTCTGGCCCGGGGGACACCGCCAGTCCTCCTGTCCGGCGGTGACGAGCAGCGGCGTCTCGATGTTCCCCGCGTCGGTGATCGACGACGAGGCGTCGATGCCCTCCGGGTTCTCCCACGGGAGGCCGTACTCGTTCTCCATCCAGATGTGGGAGTCGTCGGTCCCGTACGCCGATCGGAGGTCGTAGATGCCGTGCTCGGGCGCGGCCGCCGTGAAGAGATCCGGCTCCTGCGTGACGAGGAACCCCTGCGCGATGCCGCCGTAGGAGAAGCCGTAGCCGAACACGCGCTCGTCGTCGACCCAGCCGCGCTCGACCACGTCGGCGACGCCGTTGGCGATGTCGGTCACCTCGTGGGTGCCCCACTGACCCCGCAGCGCCTCGGCGAACTCCCGGCCGTACGAGGAGCCGCCGCGGTAGTTCGGTCGGAGGACGACGTAGCCCCGACTCGTCAGGGCGGCGTGGTCGAAGCTGAACACCGGCTCGTCGTAGCTGATCGGGCCGCCGTGGATGGCGACGACGAGCGGGTGGTCACCGTCGGAGAGGTCCACGTCGGGGTCGTGATAGACGACTCCCGAGATCGTCTCGCCGTCGCTCTCCCACTCGATGCGGCTCGATTCGGGCATCGAGTACTCGTCGGTGAGGTCGGCGTTGACCTCGGAGAGCCGCGTCAGCGACGCCGCCTCGCTCTCGGACTCCGCGTCGAGATCCGCCGCGTCGACCCCGTACACGTCCTGCCCGTCGCTCGGGTGCGAGAGGACGACGGCCGCGCGCTCGCCGTCGGCCGAGAGGTCGACCCCGGCCATCGCACGGTCGTCGCCCTGCGCCTCGAACACGCGCTCGGCGGCGTGGCCGGCGTCGCCGGCGCCGGCGGTTCCGGCCTCGACCGCGTCGCCAGCGGCGGCGACGCGCATCAGCCGGGTGCGCGCCTCGTCGCCGAACAGGCAGTACAGCGTCTCGTCGTCGGCCCAGACGGGCGCGCCGCCGCGGGCGACCGTCCGGTCGAGACCGGCCGTCAGCGACGCGTACTCGCCGTCCTCATGGAGGTACACCTGCGTCGGGATGCACCAGTTCACGGGGTCGCCGCCGAGGAAGGCGAGCCGTTCGCCGTCCGGCGACCAGACGGGCGCGTTCGCCGAGAGGTCGCCGTCCGTGAGCCTCCGGAGTCCGGTTCCGTCCGGCGCGATCGTGAACACGTCGCGGACGAGCGTGTCGTCGGGGTGCTCCTCGCGGCAGGAGGTGAACGCGATCCGGTCGTTCGCGCCCCAGTCGGGCTGGAGCCCCGAGAGGTCCTGATAGGCCCCGCCGCCGTGGGCGTCGTCGAGGCGTTCGACCTCGCCGGTGTCCGCGTCGACGACGTGGAGGTACGTCCGGACGGTGTCGGTGTAGCCGACGCCGTCGAGCTTGTGCTGGAGGCGCTCGGTCTCGACCGGCTCTCCCTCCTTCCGGCCGTCGAGGTAGGCCTTCTCGGCGTCCGTGGGGTCGCGCGCGGCGACGACGAGTCGCTCCCCGTCGGGACCCCAGTCGAACTCCTTCGCGCCCTCCTCGAAGTCGGTGATCTGGGTCGCGTCACCGCCGAGCGCGAGATCGAACGCCCACACTTGGGGGGTCGGCTCGTCGTCGCCGTCGCCGCCGGCGGCGGAGGCGTCCTCGTCTCCCTCTCCGTCGTCATCGTCGTCCCCGTCGTCGTCGCGACCGACGCGGCGCTCGGCGTCGTCGTCGCGCGCGGCGAGGAAGGCGAGTCGATCGCCGTCGGGCGACCACGCCGGCGCGGAGGCGCCCGAAACGCGGGTGAGGCGGTGGGGCCCGCGGCTCCCGTCAGCGGGCGCGACGAACAGCGACCCGACGGGCTCGTCGGCGTCGGGGTCGTACTCGGTGGTGGTGAACGCGACCCGGTCGCCCGTCGGCGAGACCGCGACCTCGCCGACCTGCGTCAGGTCGTAGAAGGCGTCCAACGGTAGTTCCGTCATGTGACGAGGTGCCGTTGGCCGTCGGAAATAGCTTCGTCATCCGGTCGTCGCGGCCGCATCCGCGGCTCCGGTTGCGCTGTCGTCGCAGTCGTGGTCGCGTCGTCGCCACGACCGGAGCCGCCCGCAGGAACCGAGGCGTTGAAGCGCCGGAGCGGCCCATCCCCGACAATGATCGACGAGGACGGCGGTCCCGAACGCGGGGGCGGCGAGGACGCCACGGACGACCGCGACGGCGCGGACGACCATGGCGCCTCGAACGCATGGGACGCCGCCGGAGTTCCGACCCCCGAGGCGCTCGCGGCGACCGCGGAGGCGGCGGTTCGCGCGGCCGGCGACTACCTCGCCGAGCGGTTTCGCGACGGCGGCACCGTCGGCGAGTACCACACGGACGACGTGAAGGCGGAGGCCGACGAGGCGGCCGAGGAGCTGATATTCGAGCGGATCCGCGGGGAGTTCTCGACGCACACCCTCCACGGGGAGGAGTCCGGCCGCTCGGGCGACGGGCGGGTCGAGTGGATCGTCGACCCGCTCGACGGGACGAACAACTACGCCATCGACTTCCCCTCGATCGCGACGGCCGTCGCGGCGCAGGTCGACGGCGAGACGCTCGTCGCCGCGATCTACGAACCGCTGGTCGACGACTGCTACGTCGCCGTCCGCGGCGCGGGCGCGACGGTGAACGGCGAACCGCTGGCGGCGACACCGAGGGATCGGCCGCTCGATCGCTCGACGATCTCGCTCGTTGTCGGGCTGCCGGCCGTCCGCGACGAGGACCTCCGTGCGGAGGCGGACGCCGTCCGCCGCGCGCTGTGGGGGCGGTGCAAGCGGGTGCTGGAGACGTGGTCGCCGTGCGTCGACTGGGCGCTGCTCGCCCGCGGAAGTATCGGCGGCGTCGTCTGCGCGTACCCCGACCCGTTCGAACAGGAGGCAGGCGAACTGCTCGCGAGCGAGGCGGGCGTCGTCTCCGTCTCGGGCGACGGCTACTACGTCGGCGCCGTCGACGAGGTGGGGCTCGCGGCGCTAGTCGAGACACTTCCCGAACAGGTCCGGGAATCAGTCCGCGGGTGAGATCGCGAGGGGGGATCGCTCCGTGTCGCCGCCGGTGTCACTCCCCGAGTCACCGGCGTGCGCGCCGGTATCCCCATGCGACTCCGATCGCCGGAACCGCGAGCACGAACAGGTACGGGAGCGCGTACGCGGTCAGGACGACCGCGCCGCGCCCGAGAACGATCACGCCCTGAACGGAGTCGAGGAACGCCTCGGTCAGCGGCGTCTCGTACCACGCGCTCCGCTCGGGGGGCTCGTAGTCCGGGCGGGGCTCGCGAAGCTCGACGGTGATCGTCGAGTAGGCGACGCGGCGTTCGAGGCCCTGGAGCTGGGCCTCGGTGCGTTCGATCTCCGTTTGCACGTCCGAGAGCTCGCGCTGGACCGCGAGCACGTCCTCGGTGTCGTTGGCTCGGTCGTACAGTTCCCGGAGGCGGTCCCGCTCGGCGCGAAGGCTCTCCAAGCGCGCCTCCAGATCGACGATCTGCGAGGTCACGTCCCGCGTGGACTGCTCGACCGAGCGGACCTCGCCGGTCTCGTTGATCGCCTCCATCGCGCCGGAGTAGTTGCCCGACGGCACGCGGAGGACGAGTCGGCCGGTCGTCCACGTCTCGTTGCCCTCGCCGCGGACCTCCGTCCGCGAGCTGCCGACGTAGCCGCCGCGCTCGCGGACCATCGCGGTGAGGTCCGCGCTGGCGGCCTCGTAGTCGTCGACGCGAAGCTCCACGGTCGCCTCGTAGATCAGTTGCCGGTCGGCCACCTGCGCGTTCACGTCCGCGCCGGCGCCGCCGTCACCGGAGCCGGCGCCTCCGGACCCTTCGTCGGCCGACTCGGGCGCGGCCGTCGCCTGCGCGTCGGCCTCCACGCCCGTCGCCGCGCCGTCTCCACCGCTATCGGAGCCGCCGCCCGCGCCCGCACAGCCGGCGAGCACCACGAGCAGGACACAGCAGATCGTCGCGAGTGAGCCACGTCGCATGCGACACCGTACCGAGCCGGGGCGCCTAACCGTTCGGGACGCACAAAGGGCCGTTTGACCCTTCCGTACGCGTCCCCTACGGATCGTATGCAGCGACGCCTGCTGTCGATGCGGTGGCGCGACGCCCTGTTCGCCCACTGGCGCGCCGACCCCGAGACGGTGGAGGTGCGCCTCCCGGAGCCCCTCTCGGTGGCGACGTACGAGGGCGACGCCTACCTCGGCGTCGTCCCCTTCGAGATGACGGACATCCGGCCGCGCGGGGCGCCGTTCGGGCTGTCGTTCCCGGAGCTGAACCTCCGGACGTACGTCACCGACGGCGACACGAAGGGGGTGTACTTCTTCAACCTCGACGCTGCCGACCCCATCGGGGTCGCCGTCGCGCGGACGCTGTTCCGACTGCCGTACTACCGCGCCTCGATGGACGTGACCCGAGACGGCGACCGCGTGACGGTCACCAGCCACCGGACCCACCGCGGTGCCCCGGAGGCCGATTTCGACGCGACGTACGGGCCCGCCGGCGGGACGCGGACGCCCGAACCGGGGAGCCTGGAGGCGTTCCTCGTGGAGAACTACCGGTTCTACACGGAGGGTCGCGGTCGCGTCTACTACGGCGACATCGCCCACGAACCGTGGCCGCTGGCCGACGCCGACGCGGAGATCCGGACGAACACGCTGTTCGAGGCGAACGGGTTCGAGCCGCCGGCCGAGGAGCCGATCTGCCACTACTCGCCGGGGACGGAGGTGACCGCCGACCGGATCCGGCGGCTCGCCGCGTCCGCGACCGGCGCACGCGAGAACGACGACCCCGGCGTCGAGATCCCCGTTGAGCGCGCCGGGGACTGACTCCGAACGGCCGCGGCGACGAGTTCGTCGCCGGGCGACCGACGCTCGCTTGGGAGCCGCCGGGTCGACATCGACCCCGGCACAAGACACTTGTCCGCCGTCTCGGGTGTTCCGGACGCATGTGTCCCCGTAGTCGAGCCCTCGTCGCGGCGGGAGCCGTCGCCCTCCTCGTGACGAGTGGCTGTCTCGCGACGCCCGCCGCCCCCGCGACGGACGACGGGTCACCGACCCCGTCGGCCGGATCGCCGCCGTCGACATCAGCCGGCACCACGACCGCGGCAGCCGCGTCGACGCCGCTCCCCGGAACGTCGATCGACTGGCCCGACGGGCCGAAGGAGCGCCCGGAGCGCCCGGCGACGCTGAACGAGTCCGCCGTCGGCTCGTTCGCTCGGACCTACGAGTACCGCTACGTGTACAACAGCCTCTGGTATGACGAGACCAGCGACGTGTCCGCCGAGTGCGAACTCGACGCCGTCGAGCGCCGCGGCGACGCCTGGCGGGCGGTCGTCACCTGCACCGCCTACTCGAACACCGGCGGCGAGTCGACCGCCGACGGCACCGCCACCGCAACCTCGACGGTCCTCCACGCCGACTGGTTCACGCAGACGTACGTCTACTGGATCGACGAGGAGTCGGTCCACCGCGAGCGCGCCGAGGAGTGAGCCGTCGCTTTCGATGGCGCTGGAACCGTCGCGGCGAGTTAGGCCGGGCGCGCCCGTAGCGTCGCCCATGCCCGAACACGTCCTGATCCCGTACGACGGGTCGCCGCTTGCGGACCGCGCGCTGCGATACGCCTGCGCCGAGTTCCCGTCGAGCACCCTCACCGTTCTCTACGTCGTCGACGAACACACAGACGAGACGGCATCGGCCGGATGGGGCGACCACCCGGGGCAGTGGGAGGACTGGCTCACCGAGCGTCGCGAGCACGCGGCGGACCTGTTCGCCGACGCCGAAGCCGTCGCCGACGAGTACGGCGCGTCGATCGGGACCGCCGTCGCCGTCGGCCGCGTCTCCGAGATGACGATCGCGGTGGCCGAGGAGTACGACGCCGACCTGATCGTCGTCGGCGCGCACAGCCGGTCTCGGTTCGCGGAGTTCCTCATCGGCGACGTGGCCCGCGCGCTGGTCCGACGGTCCCCGGTCCCGGTCACGACGGTCCGAGAGCGCGCCGACGGGTGAACGGGCTCGCCAGGGGATCCCGAACGGACCCGATCGGACTCACGACCGGGGACGGACGCGCCGCCGTCGGTGAACTCACCCCGGCAGGTCGTGCAGGAACGTCTGGAACTCGGCGGTCCGGCCGTCCGGATCCTCCGCGAAGAACTGGTAGATGTCGTAGCGCTCGTTCACGTGCGGCTCCTCGCGGGCGGCGTCGTCGACGCGGTCGTGCATCCGGTCGACGCCCGCGCGGTCGGGGTAGACGAACGTGAGGATGCCCTCGGTCTCGGTCCCGGAGTTCGCGTCGTCGCCGCCGGCGTCGCAGAAGCCGAACCGGAAGTCGCCGCGTTCGAGGATCGTACAGCCGGGCTGTTCGAGCCACACGTCCGCGTCGACGACCTCGCGGTACCAGTCGACGACGCGCTCGCGGTTCGCGGTGCGAAAGAAGACGAGGCCGGCGGGGCGGGACATACGCGACCCGACAGCCGGCGGCGACGAATAGCCTTCGGCCGAGAGTGGCAGAGAGTTCTTCTCACGGCGATCGTTTTCACTCTGGAACTGCTGAAAGATGTGGTGAGTAGGATCGCGTTCGTGGCTTACGAATTCATGGACTCCTTTAGGCTAATTCTCGAATCCTAGATCCGTAGTGGACAACTGATATCGTGTTGCATCAGCATTTTCGGCCGCCCAACGGTGGTGTTTTGTCGTTCACCTGATGTGAGACAGGTATGGGGTACCACCTCCTCGACCCCGAAGAACTCGACCGGTGGGATGACAGACCGACGGATGTCCGGTCGCTCAGCGTCGCGGCAGGGTACGACTATCAGGACTCGAAGCTCGGTCTCCGCGTATACGAACTCGCACCCGGTGAGCGGTCCGGGCTGAGCTACCACTATCACGACGAACAGGTCGAGGCGTTCTACGTCCTTGAGGGGACTCTACACGTCGAAACGCCGGAACAGGAGTACGTTGTCGAACCCGACCAAGCGTTCTTCGTCGATCCCGGGAGCCCCCAGCGGGCGTTCAACCCCGAAACAGCCGATACATCGACACGCGTTCTGGCTATCGGGGCACCCTCGGTTGACGACGCCCATCCGTACGAACCGACCGGGGACGACTGAGTCACCGTCCGGGAGCCGAGAGAGTTGATCCGACCCAAGCCCATACGAAGCGGTCTAACACGGCCAAGGCGGGGCCGCAAACCATTATGTTCGTCTCGGTCCGAAACTGATGTATGGAGACACGTCCGCTCGGCAACACCGGTCACGACAGCACCGTCATGACGTTCGGGACGATCGCGCTCAACTGGCTCGAACAGGAGGGCGCGAACCAGATGGTCGAGCACGTCCTCGATTACGGCGTCAACCACTTCGACGTGGCTCCGACGTACGGTGATGCGGAGCTGAAACTTGGCCCCAAGCTCCGTCAGCACCGCGAGGAGATCTTCCTCGGGTGTAAGACCGGGAACCGCGACTACGAGGGCGCGTGGCAGCGCCTCGAACAGTCGCTCGATCGCCTCGGCGTCGAGAAGATCGACCTCTATCAGGTCCACGGGCTCGAATACGACGAGGAACTCGACGAGATCACTGGCGACGGTGGCGCACTGGAAGCCTTCCGCGAGGCCAAAGCGGAGGGGCTGATCGACCACATCGGCCTGACGAGCCACAGCCGGCCGAGCCTCATCCTCGACGCTATCGACCGCATCGACGATCTGGAATCGGTGATGTTCCCGCTCAATCCCGTAGTCGCCGGCAAGGACGACGATAAGCACGACTACGAGGCCGTGCTCCGGCGGGCCAACGAAGAGAACATCGGCACGCTGGGGATCAAAGCCTTCGCCGCAGAATCGTGGCCCGACACGGATGACTTACCCGAGCGAGACCGTCCCTTCTGTAACTGGTACCGGCCGGTCTGTTCGCCCGACGAGATCCGCGATCGGTTCGACTTCGCGGCCTCACAGGGGCTAACCAGCGTCGTCAGTGCCGGTGACCCAAAACTGGTCACGATGATCCTCGAAGCTGCCGCCGACTACGATGGCTTAGACGAGGCCGCTCAGCGCTCGCTGATCGAGGCCGCACGTCACGACGACAGTCCAGTCCCCGAACAGCTCCACCACTGACACAGGGATGGACGTTCCTCGCACGGTCACCGTTGCGCTCGCCGACCGGCCCGTCGAGGGCGCGCGCTGTCTGGAGGCCGGTGCCGGCGTCGGATCGACGACCGCGGGTCTGCTCGACGCGGGCGCGAGTCGCGTCTACGCGATCACGAACGACCGCGGGCACGCACTGTCGACTCGGGAACGAGTCGGAGGCGAACGTGGACGGTCGGCTGCGGCCAACGGGAAGCGATCCGGGGCGGACGACCGACTGGCCGTCCTCGAAGCCGACCTCCGTGCGATCCCGTTACCCGACGAGTCGGTCGACCTGATCACCGCGCACGGGCTCTGTAACGTCCTCGAGCCGGCAGCGCTTTCACGGGTCGTCGACGAACTCAACCGCGTGGCAGCCCCCGGATCGCACCTCGTCGTCGACGACTACGATCCACTCCCCAACGACGCCGCCGTCCGTGACCTGTTCGCCGTCGAAAACGCCGCCTCCGAACTGGCGACCGGTCGCTCCGCCCTGACGTTCTACCCGTCGTCGTTCCTCCGGGAGCTGTTTGTGGGCGATGGATGGGCCTTCGATCGCGAGCGAACGCTGCTCGATCCGGTCCCGTGGACCGCGAGTCACCTCTCGGCCCACGCCGACGCGGCCGCTTCGTTCGCCGTAAACTGCCCCGACGGCGTTGGGAATTCGCTCGCCGCGAGAGCGGAGCGCCTCGCTGCCGAGATCGGTAACGAGTCGGCCGGCCGGATGTACAGCCTCGCCTTCCGGTTGCCGACCTGACGGTCCCGTCGCTGTCGACGATGATCCGGGTATCGCGGAACTCGTCAAGAACTCCGTAGAACGTGCGGATTCAGCCCTCTCGATCCACACGGGGGCGAACGTCGATGACGCGCGCGTTCCAGATGCGGAAGGGACCGAGGTCGTTGAACGCCTCGCTGCCCGGCGGCGCATGCAGCAGGACGTGTTCGGTCAGCAGCGGACGGCGGACTGATTCTTACAGAGATGGGTAGATCGAACGCTCTGCCGAGTAGAATTGCCGTTCTTAGCGGATCACGGCACCCTCGATTCGGGTGTGCGAACTGTTCTATGACACCCGCTTCGGACGTCTACTCCCGAGCCGCCTCGATGACCTCGCGGAACGCCTCGGCGCGTTCGGCGATGGCGTCGAAGTCGCCGGCGTCGACGAGGTCGCGGTCGACCAGCGCGGAGCCGGCGCCGACGCAGACGGCGCCGGCCTCGATGTAGTCGCCGGCGTTGTCGGGAGAGACGCCGCCGGTGGGCATGATCTCCAACTGACCGAGCGGACCTTTCAGCGCGGCGACGTGGTCCGGGCCGACGGTCTTGGCGGGGAACACCTTCACGACCTCGGCGCCGGCCTCGTACGCCTCGACGGCTTCGGTCGGCGTCAGCACGCCCGGCGCACACAGCACGCCGTAGCGGTTGCACGTCTCCACGACGCCCTCGTCGAAGGAGGGAGAGACGACGAACTCCGCGCCCGCGGCGATCGCCGCGCGGGCGGTCTCGCTGTCGAGGACGGTGCCGGCACCGACGAGCGCGTCGTCGCCGAGTTCCTCGGAGAGAGTGGCGATCATGTCGGTCGCGCCGGCGGTGTCGGCGGTGACCTCCAGCGCGGTGACGCCGCCGGCGACGAGCGCCTCGGCGGTGTCGACGACGGTCTCGGGTTCGGCGCCGCGCAGCACCGCGACGACGCCGGACTCGCGCATCGCCACGAACGCATCGGTGGTACTCATACGCGAGTAACTCCGGGCGCGGAGAATAAAACCGACGGATGGGCCGACGCCGTCGGGGCGTGGGGGTCCCCCACAGCCGGCGCGGAGAGGCCGAAGAGGCGCGTCCCGCGGTGGTTCACTCCCCGCGCGGCACCGCGACCGCGCCGAGGGCGAAGCACACGACCGAGAGCACCGCGAGGATCGCGAGGTTGCCGATCGCCCCGACGCCCGCCAATCCGGCGTCGTCGGGCGCGGCGAACGTCACCGCGCGGACGCCCCGCGAGAAGTACGTCAGCGGCGAGAGGTTCACCGCGGGAAGGAACCACTCGGGCAGGAGGTCCGGCGAGACGAACGTGTCCGAGAGGAACAACAGCGGCAGCGCCACGGAGTTCGAGGCGGCGATGACGCCGTCCTGCGAGTCCGACACCCGACCGAGCACCGCCCCGATGCCGCAGAACAGCACGACCGCGAGCGCGACGAACGGGACCAACAGGAGCAGATCGCCGGACACCGGGATGTCCGCGCCGGTGACGAGCGTCACGAGCGCGAACACGAGCAGCGAGGCGACCCCGATGACGCCGACGTTGACGAGCGTGTGTGCCAACAGCCACTCCGCCCGCGTCAGCGGCGTCGTCGCCAGCTTCTCGAAGCGGTGGCCGTCGCGGTGTCGGGCGATCTCCGAGCCGATCCGCGACAGCGGCGTGAACAGCACGACCGTCGCGAGATAGCCGGGGAGGTAGTACGCGTCCGGGCGGGCGAACAGCCCGCCGCCGCCCGGCTGGGTCCGCACGAGGACGCCGAAGATGAGCACGAGCAGCAGCGGGAAGAAGAACGTGAAGATCACCGCCGTCCGTCGCCGGAGGAACGACCGCGCCGCGGCGGCCGTCTCCGCGCGGATCCGTCCGACGCGGCTCACCGCTCCACCTCCGCGGTCGCGGCCGGGTCGCTGTCGCCGGCGACGTCGCCGTCGGTGGTTGCGTTCGCGCCGACCGCACTGGCGCCGGGCGTGAACGTCCCCTCGAACGTCTCGCCGGTCAGCCGGAGGTACACGTCCTCCAGCGTCGGCTCGGTCCACGTGAGCGACTCGTAGCCGACGCCAGCGTCGGCGAGCGCGGTCACGGCGTCACCGAGTTCGGCGGGCGTCACGTCGCCGAGCACGAGTTCGTCGGTGCCAACCTCGACGGCGAACCCGGCCTCCCGGAGCGGGTCGGCGCCCGCACCCACGTCGGGACCGGCGACGACGAATCGGGCGGGACCGCCGTGTTCGGCGACCAACTCCGCGGGCGTGCCGACGGCGACGAGCTCCCCGTCGCGCAACAGCCCGACGCGGTCGGCGAGCCGCTCGACCTCCTCCATCGAGTGGCTCGTGAGGAACACGGTCACCCCGCTGTCGGCGAGCGAGTCGAGCAGCCCCCACAGCGCGCGCCGGCCGGCCGGGTCGATGCCGGTCGTCGGCTCGTCGAGAAACAGCACGTCCGGGTCGTTCACGAGCGCGGTTGCGACGCACGCGCGACGCTTCTGGCCGCCCGAGAGGTTCTCGTACCAGGTATCGGCGTCGTCCGCCAGCCCCACGTCCGCGAGCACGTCGCTCACTGGGCGGGACTCCTCGTACAGGCCGCCGTAGTACGCGACGAGTTCGCGGGCGGTCAGGCGCTGGGGCGGCCCGAACTCTTGCGGGAGTAGGCCGATCCGGGACCGGTCCGAGTCGCCGGCGGCGTCCCCGAACAGTTCGAGGGTCCCGTCGGCGTCGACGGTGCCCGTGAGCGCGCGCACGAGCGTCGTCTTCCCGGCGCCGTTCGGCCCGATCAGGCCGAACACCTCCCCCTCGTGTACGTCGATCGAGACGCCGTCGAGCGCGACCGTCCCGTCGTAGGACTTCCGGGCGTCGACGGCGCGGACGACCGTCGCGTCGTTCATGGAGTCCGGTCCGGCCCTCGCGGAAGTAAGGGTGCCGAAGGCGGCGCCCGACGGGGCGACGGAGCCGCCACGGCGTCGACAGTGTCCACGGCGTCCATGGCGTCGGCGGCGACGACGATGCGCCCGCCTCGGGCGCCGATCGGCCGCGAACTCACCAGTCGACCGCTCGCGCCGCGAACAGCGAGACGCCGACGGCCCACCGGCAGACCGCCGCCGCGACGACGATCGCGGCGGCCGTGCCCGGATCGACCCCCGCGTCGACGAGCCAGCCGCGACACGCGTGCAGCGCCCGAACCGGCGAGAGCGTCGCCCCGAGCGCGAGGAAGCCGCCGAGTTCGCCCGCGAGCGCGTCGCGGACGGCGTCGCTCGGCGCCGACCCGGACGCCCACGGCTCGATCGGTCCCCCCGCCATATCCCTGCGGTTCCGAGGTTCCGGGGCATAGTTCCACCGGGGCGAATATCGAATCGATCAGTTCGACCCATGAGAACGTCTCGCGATCCGACCGAACCGTTTTGTCATCCCGACCGGACGCCCGCGTATGGACGACGAGCCCTCCGGCGGAACGGACGACGAGTCCCCCCCGGCCGCTGACGACGAACCCGGGCCCGACAGCGAACCCGGACCCGACGTCGACCCGCACACACAACGCGCGGCGGTCCGCGACGGCTACGACGCGATGGCGGCGACGTACCGCGACGAGCGCGGCGGCGACGGGGCACCGGAGCGTCCGATCGTCGAGTCGTTCCTCGCCGACCTCTCGGCGGGCGACCGGCTCCTCGACGCCGGGTGCGGGCAGGGGACGCCGGTGTTGAACCGCCTCCCCGACCGCGTCGACTCGATCGGCGTCGATCTCTCGGCGTCGATGCTCGACCTCGCACGCGATCGGAGCGACGCGGCGCTGGTCCGGGGTGACCTGACGCGACTCCCGGTCGCGGCGGACGCCGTCGACGCGGTCACGGCCCTCCACTCGGTGATCCACGTTCCGATCTCCGAGCACCCGACCGTCCTCCGCGAGTTCGCCCGCGTGCTCCGCCCGGGCGGCCGACTCTACCTCACGGCCGCCACGGGCGAGGGCGGGTGGTCGGGCGCGAACGAGGACTGGCTCGGCGCGGGCGAACTGATGGCGTGGTCGTTCCCCGGCCTCGACCGGACCCGCGATCAGCTTCGCGAGGCCGGCTTCCGGGTGACGGCCGAGCGCGTCCTCGACGACACCGTCGCGGACGACGACGGCGGCGCGTGGACGCATCTGTTCGCGCGGCTCGCGGGGGAGTGAACCCCATCATACAGCGCCGAAGTGAGCCGTCATACGGCACTGAAAACGAATCGAGCCGCGGGAGTCGCCGGCGGCGCTCCCCGATCCTCAGGCCGTCGCGCCGACGTGGCCGCCGACGGACTCGACGATGGCGTCCACGTCGAACTCGTCGGACTCCTTGTCGAACACCACGTCTCCGTCGGCGCGGACCTCGAAGATCCCGCCGTCGCCGGTGACCAGCGCGACTGACTCGATCTCCCGTCCGAACTCCTCCAGGATCGCCGCCTGAACCGTCTGTGCGCGTCCCAGCATCTCGCACGGAACGCAGTATTCGATCTCGACGTGTGGCATGTACAGCCGTCGTACGAGCGCCGGCAGGGTAAGTCCGACGCCGACGGATATAGGCCTCCGGGCCGTCCGTCACGTCGACGGATCAGCGATCCCCCACGAGATCCGATCCCACATCCGCTCGTAGGTGTAGTACGTCGCCGTCTTCACCACGTTCGTCACGAGACCGATGTTCACCGCGTCGCTCACGTCGCCGACGATCGCCCACGCGACGATGACCGTGATCGTCACCATCACCAACCGATAGCAGAGCGTCTTGACGAGCGCGCGTCTGCGGTGTTGGAGCGCCGGACGGGGGAACGGCGGCGAGACCATACGCGATGCGTCAACTGCCATCATAATAACTTTCGGCAGTTACGTTCCAACCAGAGATAACCACGAAAGGTTATCTATGAGCGGATCGCTCGCCGGTCCGGTGCCTCAGGAGTCGCACACCGAGGTCGCGGAGATCCCTGCTACCGGAACAGGTCGAATCCGGGTCGCCACCACAGCAGCGCGACCGTGACGGCGAACACGAGCGTCGAGGGACCGTAGCCGATCCCGGCGACGGCCGCGACGACGAACCCCCCGCCGCCGACGACCGCGGTGGCGGCACCGGCGAGGATCGGCAGCGAGCAGGAGACGCACGAGAACAACCCGAGCACACCCGCCACCCCCGCACTCGCGGCGTCGACGACCGTTCCGTACAGCAGATACGCCAGCGCACCGTAGCCGAGCACCTTCGCGGGCATGAGCACCGCGGCGGCGACGCCGACGTTGACGACGAGCGCGGGCCCCCATCCGGGCGGAAGCAGCGCAACCTCCACGCCCGGCGTCGTCCGCGGCGGCGCGACGCCGACGACGCCGCCGAAGACGGCCAAGAGGAGCACGTAGCCGACGGCGACGGCGAGCGCGCGACGGCGGGTACCGGCGTCGCCCGCGGGCGGTCGATAGCGCGCGAACACGACGAGCGCGAGGTTCACCCAGATCAGTCCGTACAGCGTGAACAGCGGGGAGGAGACGCTGGCGGACGTGAGCGCGAAGTACGCGAGCACCGCGACGAGTTCGAGGTTGACGACGAGCGCCGCGACCTGTACTTCGCGACGGGAGACGGCGATGTCGAGGGGGCCGACGGACAGCGAGAGGGTTCGGGTACTCATGTGCGCGCTCGGGAGTTACACCGCCAGCGCGTCGACGACGACGGCGAGCAGGACGACGCCGAGGTAGGCGTTCGACGCGTGGAACGCCCGGAACGCGGCGGGTTCGTCCCGCTCGTAGTGGAGGCGGACGATCGTCCACAGGAACACGGCGCCGACGACGACGCCGGCGAGCGCGTACAGCCAGTCCAACCGACCGAGGCTGACCATTCCGGCGGCGACGGCCAACGTCGCGCCGAAGTACCAGACGATGTGGCGTCGCGTCGCCGTCTCGCCGCGCACGACGGGCATCATCGGGAAGCCGCCGCGCTCGTAGTCGTCCTTGTACGCGAGCGCGAGATTGTAGAAGTGCGCCGGCGTCCACAGGAAGATGAGCGCCGCCAGCGCGAGTCCGCCGAGGCCGATCTCCCCGGTGACGGCGGCCCACCCGATGAGCGCGGGCAGCGCACCGGCTGCGCCGCCGATGACGGTGTTTTGGACGGTGTTCGGTTTCAACACGAGCGTGTACACGACCGAGTAGAACACGATCGCGACGAACCCGAGGACGGCCGCGAGGAGGTTCACCCACGCGAACAGTCCCACCGAGATCACGGTGAGGAGCACGCCGAACGCGAGCGCGTTGCGCACCGACACCAGATCGACCGCCAGCGGGCGGTCGCTCGTACGCTGCATCCGCCGATCGATGTCGCGCTCGAACACGTGATTGAACGTGCCCGAGGCGCCGATCGAGAGGGCGCCACCGGCGAGCGTCGCCGCGACGACGGGCACCGAGAGCCCGGGCCCCCCGGCCAACGCCATCGCGGCGCTGGCGACGAGACACAGCAGCCACATCAGCCGCGGCTTCATGAGCCGGAAGTACGCCGCCGCCGTGAGCCGGGCGCGGCGGACCGGGTCCGCGCGCCAGGAGGGGATCGGCGGGCGGTCCTCGGAGCCGATCGGCTCGGCTGCTGGCTCCGGACCGTCGGACGCGATCGCGGGCTCGTCGTCAGGGTCGCCCGTTCGAGCCTCCAGTTCCCACGCGAGCGCGGCGAGCAGCCCGAAGAACACGGCCAGTCCCCCAGCGAGGTGGATCGCCGACAGGGTCACCGGAACGCCCGCGACGACCGCGAGCGTCTCGCGGCCGCCGGTCGCGACGTACGCTCCGAGTAGCGACTGGACGGGATACAGGAGGAACGATACCGCGAGCGCCCCCGTGACGCGACTGGTCGGGCGAACCCGCCAGGCCGCGATACCCGTCGCGAGGACGAGGAGTCCGACGGCGAGCGCCACCAGTCGGTGGCCGAGCGCGACCCATCCGACGTCCGCCGTCGGAAGCGCGAACCCGTCGCCGCACGCCGGCCACGCGGTACACGCCGTGGCGGCGTCGGTGACTGCCGTCGTCGCACCCACTACGAGCAGCAGGTACACCCCCATCGCGCTGGCCGCGAGCAGCGGCGGGAACCGCTTCGATATCACTATCCGACCTTGCGACCCGTCGCATATCAACCCCGCGCTTTCCACGTTCGATTCCGCCCGGAACGCCGATGTCTGCGGTGCGTCCGGGGGCGAAGATGTTCGCACAAGTCCCGAATCACGGTCCCGCCATCCGGTGGTTCGCGCGACAACAGTAGGTATTTACGTTGCCTGCGCCAACCGCGGTTGTAATGACGCGTACGCGACTGGGGAGCCTGTTGGTCGGGCTCGCCGGGTTGATGCTGTTCGCGACGCCGGTCGCAGCACAGGCATCGACGACGGCGGAACTGATCAACGGACTGAACACAGATCTGTTGTACGTCGCGGTCCCGATCACCCTGCTCGTCGAGATCATTCTCATCTACACCGTCCTGAAGTTCAAGGACAGCGACGAGCCCTCGCCGACCCGAGAGAACCGACGCCTCGAGGTGACCTGGACCGTCGCGACGGCGATCATCCTCCTGTTCGTCGGCGTCGCCTCCTACGGCGTGCTGGCGAACCCCGACGTGACCTACACCGGTGCCGAGGAGATCGAACCAGCGGAGGGTGACGTGCACGTCGAAACGGTCGCCTACCAGTGGAACTGGCGGATGAACTACCAGACGTCGAACATCAGCGACCTGACCGCGAGCGACATCGACACGTCGGTGGTCCCGCAAGCCGAAGGGGTCGAAGGACCGGTGATAGTCGTTCCAGCGGGGCAGGATCTGTACTTCACCACGGCCTCTGACGACGTGATTCATGGCTTCAGCGTACCCGAGCTCGGGTTGAAGCAGGACGCCATCCCCGGGCAGACGAACACGCTCAAGACCGTCGCACAGGAGACGGGCACGTACCAGGGCTACTGCACCGAGTACTGCGGCGTCGCCCACTCCAACATGTACTTCACCGTCATCGTCGTCGAACAGGGGACCTACGACGAGTTCGTCGACAGCCAGACCGGTTCGGATGACGGGAGCGCCTCGCTGACTGCACCGACCGCCCTCGGCGCGTAATCGACGGACTACCCCACCGCGACCGAGCGTTCTGCCGTCGGTTTCTCCGAGTCCGAGACACGCTCGGCATCGACGCGCTTGACCGCGCTGTACGGTACGCGTCCGCCGGTGACGGAGCACCACGGTCTCCAGCCGCGGCCCCCGCGTTCAAGTCGCCGGTGACCGTACGGGGGGACATGCGCGACGAGGCGGAGATCAGAGAGCAGTACGAGTATCTCGCCGAGCAGTTGGACTCCGAGGAGATGCGCCACGAGGGCGTCAGGAAGCTGTTCACCCATTACAAGCGCGCGCTCGGATGGGTGCTCGAGGAGGAGCACATGTGAGCGCTCGATCCGCCCGGTAGTTTTATCGCTGTTCCGCGGGTATCGATCGGTGACGCTTCGTCTGGAGGGCCGAAGCGTCAGCGGGGACCGATCCGGGCGGCACGCCGCGGGTGTTTCCGCGGCGTGCCCCCGTTCGTTCTCGGACTCCACGAACCACGTCGCAAGCGACTGCCGTGCCCGCTACTCGACCGTCCACGTCATTCGATCGCGAATCCCGAGTCCGCGGCATCCCGGTCGTCGCCGTCGGCCCACTCGATCTCGAACTCGACGCTCAGTTCGTCCGGCCCGGAACCGGTTTCGCGTTCCGCTTTCACCTCGAACGTCGCGCTCGCGGGCACGGACATCGAGACCGACTCGCCGCCGCCCGCCAGCGTGAGCTCGCCGCCCGCGTCGAGCTTCGCGGCGACTTCGCGGAGGTGGGCGGCGATCTCGCTGCGGTCTTGGCGGGTCTCGGATTTGAACAGCACTTCTTCTGGCATACCGAAGTACTCGTCGAGCACGGGCAAAAAGCAGTCGGCCGGAGCAACGGCCGAGCCGACGCGACCCTGGCAGACGCGACGGCGACGTGCTGTGATCGCGATCAGGTCGTGCGAGCGTCCCCCACGCCCACCATCAACTTCTCTGATAGGAACGACGAAGTACCCATTCATCTACATTACGGAACACGTGGCTGAGACACGGACCACGCCGTGTTACGGCTGTGAACGGGGGTTTCGATCGCCGGCACGTTTATTTCGGTCGAGCAATAACAGTTTTTCAGACATAACCGATGTACGATCTGACGGGGTTTCAGCGGGACCTGCTGTACGTGATCGCCGGGCAAGACGAGCCGCACGGGCTGGCGATCAAAGAGGAGCTCGAGGACTACTACGAGAAGGAGATCCACCACGGGCGCTTGTATCCGAACCTCGACACGCTCGTCGAGAAGGGGCTCGTCGAGAAGGGGCAACGCGATCAGCGAACCAACTTCTACACGCTCACGCGCCGCGGGCGTCGGGAGATCGAGGCCCGCCGCGAGTGGGAGCAACGCTACGTCGACCAGGAATAACCCGGCGGCAGTCCGTCACTCCTCCTCGGATACGCCCTCCGTCGGCTGTTCGTCCCGAGACGCGACTGCGTCCCCCCCACCGCCGCTCCCGGCGGGAGCTGAATCCGGCTCCGAGGAGAGGATCTCCGGCCCCTCGGCCGTGAGGTGGGTTGGATCGACCGCGTACGGGCGCAACGGCTCCCCGGCGAGCAACTCCGGCAGGACGATCCGAACGAAGTGCACGACCAACACGAGAAGGACCGGCATGAGGAAGATCCCGTACCAGCCGAACAGCAGGGGACCGAGCGTGTACGCGATCATCACGGCCCCGACGTGCAGCGAGCGCCCGGAGACGTACGGTCGCAACACGAGATCGGGGATAGTGTCAACGATGATCAGCGAGGCGAGCGCGAACGCGAGCACGAACGCCAGCCCGCCGGTGACGTCGTTCGCCACCGCTCGGACCGCCATGAACGCCGCGACCGGGACGTACACCAGCTTCATCCCGACGATCGGGACCAGACTCGCGACGCCCGCGATCAGTCCGACCAGCGCGGCCGCCGGAATCGACCCGCCGTCGGGGGCGAACACGTTGAGGAGCGAGTAGACGATCACGCCGATCGTGCCGGTGACGATCGCGTTGAGGATGTTCCCGAAGAAGATCGACTTCAGGTCGCGGTCGACCGCGAGCCCGTACGCGTCGACGATCCCCGACTGATCCGTGAATCGAACGAGATAGCGACCGAGCCGTCCGCCGTCGCGAAGGAGGTAGAACGCGACCGCGAGCATGACGAACAGGTGGACCGCGCCGGTGCCGAGGAACGCGACGGTGTCGGCCGCCTGCGCCAACGAGTTCAGGGCCCCGCCGAGCGTGTCGAGCGTGACGTACTGCTGCCAGTCGATCATCGCGACCTGCGACGGGTCGGTGAGCACGTCGAGCGTCTCCTGCGTGAACGGGAGCTGGTCGAGGTACCCGTTCCCGGCGATGTCGAGTTCCCGGATCTGGTTGGCGACGATGAGCAGGGCGTACCCCGCGAGCAGCAGCGCCGGGAGCACCATCGCGAAGATGGCGACCGCGGCGGCGACGCTCGACTGCGGGATCCGCTTGCGGATCCGGTTGTAGATCGGCCGCGTCGCGTAGTAGATGAACACCCCGAACACGAACGTTCCGACGAACGAGTAGACGACGAACGAAAGCGCCGCGGCCAACACCGCACCGATGCCCCACCACGCCGTCCGCGACCAGTCGACGTCGGAGAGCGCCATGTCCAGTCCCCTCCGGGCGCCGACAAAAACGTGTCGCGGGAGCGGCCCCCACGCTCGTGTGTGTCGTCCGAAGAAGTATATACTGCTATAGAGTAGTACGGAGCCATGACCGCGACGGGTGTCGGAATCGTCGGCGATCCGCTGTCGCTGCCGGTCGTGCGACTGGCGTTGGCGGCGGCGCTGGGGCTGTTCCTCGGGCTGGAGCGCGAGTGGTCCGAGAAGTCCGCGGGGATCCGGACGTTCTCGCTGACCAGCCTCGTCGCCGCGGTGTTCACGCATCTGGCGATCGAGACCGAGGTCGGCGACGCGCTGCTTGCGGTCGGCGGCGTGCTCGTCATCGTGCAGGGGGTGTTGCTGGCGGTCCGCGGGCTTCGGGCCGACGCCGACGCCTCGCTGTCGCTGACGACGTCCGTCTCGTTGCTGGCGGCGTACGGCGTCGGGGCGCTCGTCGCCGTCGGCGCCGTCGTGGAGGGCGTGACGGTCGCGGTCGTGTCGGCCGCGCTGTTGGTGTTGAAACGGGAGCTGCATTCGTTCGCGGGCGACCTCTCGCGTGCGGAGCTGCGCTCGATGACCGAGTTCGCCGTCCTCGCGTTCGTCGTCTACCCGGTGTTGCCGGCGGGCGAGCGGGTCGTGTTCGGGGTGCCGCTGGAGCCGCGCGTCGCGTGGCTCATGGTCGTCACCGTCGCCGGGATCGGCATCGTGAACTACGCGCTGGTGCGGACGTACGGCGGCCGCGGCATCGCCGTCACCGGCTTTCTCGGGGGGCTCGCCTCCTCGACGGCCGTCGTCGGGACGATGCTCGATCACGCGACCGACCGGGCGGAGTCGGTGTCGTACGCCGTCGCCGGGGTCCTGTTGGCTGACGCGGCGATGGCGCTGCGAAACCTCGCGATCGCCGTCGCGTTCACGGTCGGCGGCGACCTGCCGATCCTCGTCGGCGTCGCCGCGCCGCTGGGCGCGCTCGCGCTCGGCGCCGTCGCCGTGGCGGCGGTGACGGCCGACTGGCGCACGCGGGTCGACCTCGACCTCGAGTCGCCGTTCTCGCTGCGCAACGCGCTGGCGTTCGGCGCGGCGTTCCTCGTCATCCTCGCGGTCAGCAGCCTCGCGCAGGCTCGCTTCGGTACCGCCGGGCTGTACGCGTCGGCGGCCGTCTCGGGACTGGTGTCCTCCGCCGGCGCGACCACCTCGGCCGTGCTGTTGTACCGCGGCGGCACCGTCGGCGCCGACGCCGCGACCGTCGCCGTCCTGCTCGCGACCGTCTCCAGCGTCGCGGTGAAGGCGGCGCTGGCGTTCGCCGGCCCCCGGGCGTTCGTGCGCCGCGTGGCCGCCTACAGCCTCGTGATCGTCGCCGGAGCCGGGGCCGTCGCGCTCGCGACGACAATGGCGTGAGCGACGTGCGACAGCGTGAGCGACGTGCGACGGGACCAACTCACCGCGTCGGTGTCGGTGTCGACTGGCCGCGTCGGCGCCGACTCGCCGTGCCGGCGTGGTCGAACCCGGCGAACCCCCGGCCGACCGAAGCACTCGGTTGAGTTGAAATCGAGAATGTGAGTTAATGTTCGGACCAGCACCGAGTGGACCACTATTTTATCACTGACCGTCCGCATCCACACGCATGGACCGAGACACGGCCGAGGTGAGCGTCACCGAGATGCCGGGCGCTCGCGCCCGCGAGTGGGCCGCCTACCACCGGGATGTCGCTGCGACGACGACGTACGTGTACGACTTCGTGTGGGACATCACCGAGGACGCGGAGGGGCCGTTCTGCACCGACGTCGACGGCAACGTGCTGCTGGACTTCACCTCCCACGTCGCCGCCGCGCCGCTCGGCTACAACAACCCGAAGGTCATGGACCGAATGGCCGAGTTCGACATGGTCGACCCGACGAAGATCGCCGGGCAGGACTTCTACGTCTCCGACGGCTCGGACCCCGGCGAGTCGGAGCTTCCCGGCCCCGCGGACCTGATGCACGAGCTCGTCGACCGCACGGACCACTACGACCTCGACACCGTGTTCCTCTCGAACTCCGGCGCCGAGGCAGTCGAGAACGCGATCAAGATCTGCTACGACGACTCCGGCGGCGGAAAGTACGGCGTCACCTTCGACGGCGCGTTCCACGGCCGGACGCTCGGGGCGCTCTCGCTCAACCGCTCGAAGTCGGTGTACCGGAAACGGTACCCCGAGGTGCCCGGCGTCCACGACGTGCCCTACTGCGACGACCGCGGCTGCTCGCCGGAGACGTGCTCGTGCGGCTTCTTCGTCGACGACGGCGACGCGTCGCTGCTGCGGAAGAAGCTCGACCCGAAGACGGGGCACGTCAACCCCGAGGAGACGTCCTACATCATCATGGAGCCGATCCAGGGCGAGGGCGGCTACCGCTTCCCCTCGGAGCCGTTCATGCGCGAGGTCGCCGACCTCGCCGCCGAGCACGACATCCCGCTGATCGCCGACGAGATCCAGTCGGGGATGGGCCGCACCGGCGAGCTGTGGGGGTCGGACCACTACCCGATCGAGCCGGACGTGATCACCGGCGCGAAGGGAATGCGCGTCGGCGCCACGATCGCCAACGAGGACACCTTCCCGGACGAGCGTGCCCGGCTCTCCTCGACGTGGGGCGCGGGCGACATCGTCGCCGCGGCGCAGGGCGTGTTCACGCTGCGCGCCATCGACGAGTACGACCTGCTCGACAACGCGGTCGTCCGCGGCGAGCAGTTCAAGGAGACCGTCCGCGACGCCGCCCTCGAGGGCGTGACCGACGTGCGCGGGAAAGGGTTGATGCTCGCCGTCGAGTTCGAGTCCCCGGACCTGCGCGACGACGTGCAGGAGGCGGCGCTGCGCCGCGGCCTGCTCACGCTCGCGTGCGGCTCGAACGTGATCCGGTTCCTCCCGCCGCTGGACGTGAGCGAGCGGGAGATCGAGATGGGAACGGAGCTACTGATCGCGGCCGTCGGCGACGCGGCGTAGCGCGGCCGACGACGATACGGCGTGACGCGGCCGCCGAGGGCGATCACGCCGCCGGGTCGTCGCCGGACTCTCTGGCTTCGGCCTCGCTCTCGCGTTCCTCCTCCTCGGGGAAGAAGTCGGACTCGACGTCCCCCTCGTCGCGGCGGAGGTAGTCGTTCTCGAGCATCTCCGAGACCGCCCGGCCGAGGGCGTCGAGCTCCTCGTCGACCCCGTCGGCCCCGCGGTCGGGGAACGCCTCGCGATCGGCCTCGGGAACCGTCGGGGCGCGGTACCCGACCTCGTCGGTCGCCGGGTCCCAGTAGAAGTCGAACTCGTCGAACAGCTCGAGGCGTTCGACCGTCTCGAACTCCTCGACCGACAGGTAGGTGCTGTCGGCCCACTCCTCGAAGGCGTCCCGCCACGCGCCGTCCCGGAGGACCGTCCGGATCTCCTCGCGACGGAAGTCGTCGGAGAGCTCCTCCTCGGGGTCGTCGACCGCGTCGTACGCGCCCCGAGTCTGGGGACCGCGGAGTCGCGGCGGGTCGGGGACATCGACGTCGAGGCTCATACCGGACCCGTCGACGACGCCGGACAAGGCTGTTTCCACGCTTCCCACGTCGATGAATCGCGGGAGGACACGGGTCCCGAGTCGGGCGTCCGCTACCGCGAGACGGGCTCCAGCTATCGCGAGTCGAGCGTCAGCGCGGCCGAAACAACGGTCGGAGCCGGGGCCGTGGAACGGACGCTGCCGAGGTCACTGCTGGTACCGACGCTCGTCGCTGCGTTCGGGGTAGCCGCCCGCACCGCCGCCGGCGCCCCCGGTCATCTCGTCGTACGTCATCCCCGAGAGGTACTCGTCGTACGTCACGTCGAACGCCTGCCGGAGATGGAAATCCAGGTCGCCCGTGTCGAGGGTCCGCCGGAACAGCGCGTGAATCCCCCGTCGCACCAGCTCGTCGCGGTCGGTTCCCAGCGCCGCCGCCAACAGCGACAGCTCGTGTTTCGTCTCGCGGTCCAGCTCGACCGCGATCTCGTCGTCGAGGTCGCCGTACTCCGCGGTGATCGCGTCGTCGAGGTCGTCGAGGCTCATGGTGGTGCGGTGTCGCGGCCGGCGGAAACCCGTTACGCTCCGCTCCGAGTCGCCTCGGTCGCGCGTGACCGGCAGATCACTCCGGGAGCGCCGCGCCGCAGTACTCGCAGTCCGAGCCGCCCGCGACGGCGCGAGCGCCGCACTCGGAGCAGTTCACCTTCGGGTGAATCGAGCCGCCGGCGTCACCGTCGGTGCCGGTGGCACCGTCGTCGCGTTCGTCGGCGGTATAGGCGAACAGCAGCCCGACCGCCGCGACGGCGGCGCCAGTTGCCAGCCACACTGACGGCCCGGCTGCGAGGTAGAACGCGAGGACGCCCGGGAGGACGGCGACGCCCATGCCGGCGAGCAGCGAGGCGAGGACCAGATCCTGTCGCATCGCCGGATGCACACACGGAGCACCACAAAGGCGTTTCGGGGGCGGCGGTTCATCGCCGGGCGCCCCTCAAGTCGCGGGGGCCGACCGGGACCGTCAGCGCTTTTCGCCCGGCGGCCCCCGACCCGGTAATGAGCACACACCTCCCCGACGACCGCGACGCGGTGCGGGAGGCCCTGATCGCGTGGTACGAGGACGACCACCGCGAGTTCCCGTGGCGACGCACCGACGACCCCTACCGGATCCTCGTCTCGGAGGTGATGAGCCAGCAGACGCAGCTCTCGCGAGTCGAGGAGGCGTACGCCGACTTCCTCGACCGTTGGCCCGCGGTGTCTGACCTCGCGGCCGCCGAGCGCGGCGCGGTGGTCTCCTTCTGGTCGGGCCACTCGCTCGGCTACAACAACCGCGCGAAGTACCTCCACGAGGCGGCCACCCAAGTGGTCGACGAGTACGACGGTGCGTTCCCGACCGACCCCGACGAACTGCAGGAGTTGATGGGCGTCGGGCCGTACACGGCCAACGCGGTCGCCTCCTTCGCGTTCGACAACGGCGACGCGGTGGTCGACACGAACGTGAAGCGGGTGCTCCATCGCGCGTTCGGCGTCCCCGACGACGACGCCGAGTTCGCCGAGGCCGCCGCCGACCTCATGCCCGAGGGTGAATCGCGCGTCTGGAACAACGCGATCATGGAACTGGGCGGGGTCGCCTGCGGGCAGTCGCCCCGCTGCGACGAGGCGGGCTGCCCGTGGCGTCGATGGTGCCGGGCCTACGAGACGGGCGACTTCACCGCGCCGGACGTGCCCGAGCAGCCGAGCTTCGAGGGGAGCAGGCGGCAGTTCCGCGGCAAGGTCGTTCGCGCGCTTGGCAATCACGACGAGTTGACGCTGGGCGAACTCGGCCCGCGGATCCGGGTCGATTACAGCCCGGACGGCGACGGCGAGGGGAGCGAGGACTGGCTCCGCGGACTGGTGGACGATCTTGCGGACGACGGGCTCGTCGACGTGGCTGACACCGAGGACGGAACCGCGGTTCGGCTTCGTCGGTAAGCGCGACGGTACCGCGGGAAGGGGCGCGGTCGTCGACGCGGAGGTGGGCCGCCGATCAGTCGTCGGAGGCGGCCCGTCGCGGCGCCTCCGTCGCCGGCGCGGGCGGTTCGTGCGTGCCGAACTCGGGGTGGGTCTCCTCCATCCAGAGGAACACCACGGCGCCGGAGACGAACATCAGGCCGGCGGTCACGTAGAACGCGGCCTCGGCGCTCACGAACTCCATCGAGAGCCCGATCAGGACCGCGCCGACCGCGTACCCGGAGTCGCGCCACATCCGGTAGACGCCCATCCCCGCCGAGCGCCACGTCGGGTGCGCAGCGTCGCTGGGGACCGTCATCAGGTTCGGGTACAACAGCGCCATCCCGAGCCCGGACACGCCGGCGAGGACGGCCCACGGGAGGTAGCCGTCGACCAGTACCATCCCGAGCACGCCCGCGCCGGCCAGGAACATCCCGGCGATGACCGGTGGCCGGCGACCGATCCGGTCCGCGAGGCCGCCCGTCCCGATCTGGAGGAAGTACATCGCGCTGTGGACGCCGACGACGGCCCCGACCGCCGCGATATCGAGCCCCTGGCTGAGCAGGTACAGCGGGACGGCGATCCAGAACAGCGTGTCGACGAAGTTCTCGACGTGGCCGGCCTGCGCCGCCGCGAACAGCGTCCGGTCGCCGTAGGTCGCCCGCTTCAGCACCTCGTCGAACGGGAGGTTCGCGTCGTGGTCGTCGTCGTCCCCTTCGGCCTGCGCGTACTGGACGGTCTCCTCGATCAGGACGATCGAGACGAGGAACGCCAACACCACGACGACGGCGAGGAAGTAGAACGGCTCCGGCCGGAGGCTCCACCGGCTGGCGATGACGCCCGTGATCCAGGCGCCGACGGCCACGCCGGTGTACCCGAACGACTCGTCGATGCCGACCGCGAGGCCGCGCTGGTCGGGGCCGGCGAGGTCGATCTTCGCGTTGATCGCCATACTCCATGTCAACGCTTGGTTGATCCCCAGCAGGACGTTCCCGACGGTGATCCACCCCCAACTCGGGGCGAAGATGAGGATGATCGGCAGGGGAAGCGCCGTCACCCACCCGGCGATGAGCACGGGCTTGCGGCCGTACTCCTCGCCCCACTTGCCCGCATAGAGGTTGAGGATCGACTTCACGACCCCGAAGGAGACGACGAACGAGCCGATAACGAGGAACGACTCGACGCCGAGGACGTCCTCTCCCAGCGCGGGGACGACGGTGCGCTCGGACCCGATGGTCAGTCCGGTCGCGAACACGAGCAGGACGTGCAGCGAGAACTGCCCGAGGTGTTCGCGGATCCCCTGTTTGAGTTCAGTTGCCGTACTCATGGGTCACTCGGCCGCGCAGTTGTTGGGACCCAGTTCGAGCTCCGACAGCTCGTCGTCGGGGACCGACTCCCGCCCGACGTTCGTCCGCTTGACGCGCTCGAAGTTCGGCGGGTGGTCCGGGATGTCCGACGCGAGTTCCTCGACGAAGCCATCGCGGTCGCGCGAGAGGTCGTCGTTCCGCTCGCGGACCGCCGCGAGCGTCGCGGTCACCGGCGGCTCCGGCGAGCCCGGATCGTGCGACGGCAACACCAGCGCCTCGGCGGACCGGTCGAGCAGCCGCTGAAGGCTCTCGTACAGCGTCGCAGCGTTGGCCTCCACGTCGGAGTCTTCGATGCCGGCCTCGACGCCCAACTCCACGCGTCCGACGCTCTCGTGGAACAGCGTGTCGCCCGTCAACAGCGCCGCGCCGCCGACGTCGAACGAGACGCTCCCCTCGCTGTGGCCGGGGGTGTGGATCACCTCGACGTCGACGGCGCCGACCTCGACGACCTGGCCGTCAGCGAGGGGCGTCGCGTCGATCGCGAGCGCGTCCTTCCCGTGGAGGTAGTAGGGAACGTCGTGCTCGGCCGCCAGGTCGGCGCCCCCCGAGACGTGGTCGGCGTGGGCGTGGGTGTCGAACACGCCGACGAGGTCGGCGTCGTGCTCGTCGAGCACCGCCTCGTACTCGTCGAGGTAGTGCGAGGGATCGAAGACGGCGGCGTCGCCGTCGGAGACGAGGACGTGCGAGAGACAGCCCTTGCCCGGCCGCGCGACCTGCACCAGCGTGGCGTCGAGATCGACGCCGACGGGTGAACGTCTGTGAACCCGGCTCCAGCCGTTCATCCCGTCGGCGAGCGTCTTCGCGTCGCGGCCCATCTCCCGGAGGACGTCGGTCGCGGTGTCCGCGACGATGCCCGCCGCACAGACAGTCACGATATCTCGGTCCTCCGGGACGGCCTCGAGCGCCTCGGTCGCCGTCCGGGGGGCAGTGCTGAGTTCGTCGTACACGTCGACGTTGACGCTGTCCGGGACGTGCCAGTCGTCGAACTCCGCCTCGTGACGGACGTCGAGCACGAACACGTCGTCATCGTCGTTCCGAAGTCGTTCGCCGAGTCGGTCTGGCGAGATCTGCTGCATCGGTGCCCGTTCGTACAGGACGTATGGGGATATAGCGACTGCCGGACATGGCCGGCAGCGTTATTCCGATCCGGGCCGGGTATCGGAACATGAGCCTGTACGAGGCCTCCTTCCGGGTCAGACACGAGTGTCCGTATCGGGAGATATCCGAGCGCCACCCGGATCTGACGATCCGCGAGTGGTACCTGAGCGACTGCCAGGTGATCGAGATCACCGCGCCGGGGGACCCCAGCGACGAGTTGCTCGCGGAGATCGACGCGATCGGAACGATCCTCCACGAGTCGGTCGACGAGACCGGACTCCACGTCGTCACGCAGTCGTGTCTCTGCTCGCTTGAGGACTCGATCGTCGAGCGCTTCGAGTCGCACAACTGTCTGTACCAGCCGCCGACGGTCCACCGACAGGGATGGGAGCACTACACCGTGATCGCGTTCGACGAGGGCGACGTTCGCGCGCTGCTCCGCGATCTCGAAGCCGACCGCGACATCGAGGTGCTCTCGAAGACATCGATCGCCGAGCAGGAGATCCCCCACAGCATGCTCGCGCCGGTCGACCGACTGTTCGAGGACCTGACCGAGCGCCAGTTGGCGGCGCTGCGGCTGGCGCTGGAGAGCGGCTACTACGAGCAGCCCCGGAAGACATCCATGCGGGCGCTCGCGGACATGACCGCCGTCGCCCGCTCGACGTACGAGGAGCACCTCCGGAAGGCCGAGAACAAACTCCTCACCAACGCGGGACAGTTCCTGCGGTTGGTCACCGCGTCGTCGACGGCGGACCCGCTGGCCGTGAACACGGGGCGAAGGGACGAGCACGCGGCCGACTAGCGCCGGAACCGGAACGTGATACCGCGTGACCCGGGGGCCGTCGACCGTAATTCGTTTATTCGAGGTGCCCCGCCGGGGTTGTATGCCCACCTGCCAGAACTGCGAATCGTTCGTGACCGAGCGGTACGTGAAGGTGTTCGAGCCGGAGGAGATCACCCGGCCTCGCGCGTGCCCCCACTGCGAGGACATGGTCCGGCGTGGCAAGGACGTCCGCGCGAAGAAGAACTGAGCGGGTCGCCGACGCGATATCGATCCGCGAACGACGACCGGCCGAGCGCAAGACCTTTGCTGAACCTGCCGCCTCGATAGCACGTGTCCCCCGCGGACGACACCTCCACCCTCGGATCGCTGCATCGACTCCTCGAACACTACACGCCGGACGGCACGCTCGGGCGTGTCCTGTTCGCCGGGTGTGCGGGCCTCGTGTGGCCGCTGTTGCTGTTTGCCGCCGTCACCGCTGGGTCCGGGATCGTCGGGCTGGTCGGGTCGGCGATCGCGTTCGCGCTGCTGCTTGCGACGACGGCGGTCGGGCTCGTCGTTCTGTGGCCGGTGTACCTCTCGCTCATCGGCAACGTCGAGCGCGCGGCAGACTACCCCGACGCGGACGGACGCGACCGCGTCGCCGACTCGGACCGTGACCGTGACGCGACGCCGGTCGACGTGCTGAAGCGTCGATACGCGGCCGGAGAGCTCGACCACGACGAGTTCGAACGACGGCTCGACCGCGTCGTCGACGACCCGGGTCGCCCCCGAACCCGAGAGTCGCGAACCCGAGAGTCGGAACGCGCTCGCTGAGGTCGGGCCCCGCACCCGAGGGCCGGTACACGTCGGCACACGTGACCGCGCGAGGAGTTACGGCTCGATGACCGACTTCCCGAGGAAGCTGTCCTCCATCACCGCCCGCTGAGCCTCGGCGGCATCCTCCAAGTCGTAGCTGTGGGCCACCTCGACGGTGACGTCCTCGCCCCACAGGGAGGCGAGGTCGTCGAGCGCGCCCGCGAGGCTCGGCGTGTTGAACATCGACATGAGCTGGAGGTTCAGGTCCTTGCCGCGGGCCGCGGCCGACTGCGGGAACCCGATCTCGGGATCGTTCTCGCCGATCCCGACGACGCGACACCCCTGTGCTGCGACCTCGGCGTCGACGCCGAGGTACTCGTCGAGCCGGTGGTCGAGTATCACGTCGACCCCGTCGCCGTCGGCGGCGCCGACGACCGCCTCCGCGAGGTCGTCGCGGTTGTAGTCGAGCACCGCGTCGGCGCCGAGCGCCGCCACCTCGTCGTGGTACTCCTCGGCGGCGGTGGCGATCACGTGTGCGCCGGTCGCGGCGGCGACCTGTACGGCGGCGTGGCCGACGCCGCCGGAGCCGCCGTGGATCAACACCGTCTCGGCCGGTCGGAGGGTGGCGTGCTGGACGAGCGCTCGCCAGGCCGTGACGGCAGCGACCCCAGCCGCGCCGGCGGCGACGAGATCGGCGTCGTCGGGTAACGCCGCGATGCGGTCGTCGGGGACGGCGACGAACTCGGCGTAGCCGCCCGGCATCGCTCCCGACAGCCCCGTCGCGAACACCTTGTCGCCCTCGGCGATACCCTCGACGGCCTCGCCGACCGCGGCGGCCGTCCCGGCGGCGTCGACGCCGGGGATCGCGGGGAGACCGTACGGCTCGTACGACCCCTCGCGGAAGTACGTGTCCACGGGGTTGACGCCCGCGGCGGCGACCTCGACGAGCACCTCGTCGGGGCCCGGCTCGGGCCGGTCGACGTCGTCCACCTGGAGCACCGATTCGTCACCGTGTTCGTGGAAGCGGACCGCGCGCATGGTCGACACCTCCCGCCGAGGTGACTTAACTCCGGGCGGCGGCGGAACCGCGCCGATCCTCCCCGCACGATCGCCGCCGCCGGCGACCGGTGGAGTGAAAGTGCCCGCCGCGGTAGCCATCGGATATGTTCATCCGGCACGCCGGCGCGACGCTGTTCGGCGCCGGGCTGCTCGTCTGCGCGGTGCTGCTCGTGACGGTCGGCCCCGTCGCCGCGGCGACCGAGGTGTTCTGTCCCGGCCCGCGGCGGCTCGTCGAGTTCGCCGTCACCGGGGTGCGGGCGTGGCCGCCGACGCTGACGTACACCGACGGCTGCAACGACCTCCTCCTCCGCCCGTCGGTGCTGTGGTCGGGCGTCGTCGCCGTCGTCGGGCTTCTCCTGGCCGGCGTCGGGCAGGTGCTCGTTCAGCGGGCGTGAACCGCCGGGCGCGCTCCACGCTGGCGGCGGCGCGAGCGCGAGCGGAATCGGCGGGATTTAACCCCCCGAGTGGCTGCTATCAACACGCATGAAACTTCACGAATACCAGGCGAAGCAGGTCTTCGCCGACGCCGGGATCCCGACCCCGGACTCGCGGCTCGCGTCCACCGTCGAGGAAGTCATGGACGCGGTCGACGAGATCGGCTACCCGGCGGCGATCAAGGCGCAGGTCCACGTCGGCGGACGTGGCAAGGCTGGCGGCATCGAGATCGCCACGAGCGCCGAGGAGGCGCGCGAGGCCGCCGAGTCCATCCTGGGGATGGATCTCAAGGGCTACACCGTCGACAAGGTCCTCGTCGAGGCCGGCGTCGACTTCGAGAACGAGCTGTACGTCGGCATCACGATGGACCGCGGCAAGGGCGAGCCCGTCGCGATGGTGTCGACCGAGGGCGGCGTCGACATCGAGTCGGTCGCCGAGGAGACCCCCGAGAAGATCGCCCGCGAGCACATCGACCCCGCGTTCGGTCTGCACCCGTATCAGGCCCGCAAGGTCGTCTTCGAGGCCGGCATCCCGAAGGACGTCGCGATGGACGTGGCGTCGATCCTGGGGACGCTCTACGACCTCTACGAGTCGAAGGACGCCTCCGAGATCGAGATCAATCCCGTCATGATCACGTCCGACCGCGAGGTCGTCGCCGCGGACGCGGTCATGAACATCGACGAGGACGCGCTGTTCCGCCAGCCCGACCTCGCCGAGATGGAGGACGAGGCCGCCGGCGACGAGCTGGAGGCGAAGGCCAACGAGTACGGCTTCGACTACGTCCGCCTGTCGGGCAACGTCGGCATCATCGGCAACGGGGCGGGCCTCGTGATGACGACGCTCGACCTCGTGGACTACTACGGCGGCGCGCCCGCCAACTTCCTCGACATCGGCGGCGGCGCCAAGGCCGAGCGCGTCACGCAGGCGCTGGACATGGTGTTCTCCGACGAGAACGTCGACAGCGTCGTGTTCAACATCTTCGGCGGGATCACCCGCGGCGACGAGGTCGCCAAGGGGATCAACGAGGCGCTGGAACAGTTCGACGAGATCCCCAAGAAGGTGGTCGTCCGGCTCGCCGGGACGAACGCCGAGGAGGGGATGGAGATCCTCAACGAGGACCTCGTGCAGGTCGAGGGAACGCTCGAGGACGCGGTGCAGCGTGCGGTCGAGAACGCGGAGGAGGTGACCCAATGAGCATTTTCGTCGACGACGACACCCGGGTCGTGGTGCAGGGCATCACGGGCGGGGAAGGCAAGTTCCACACCGAACAGATGCTGGAGTACGGCACGAACGTCGTCGCGGGCGCGGTGCCCGGCAAGGGCGGCCAGGAGGTCGCCGGCGTCCCCGTCTACGACACCGTCGACGAGGCCGTCGACGCCGAGGACGCCGACGCCTCCGTCGTGTTCGTCCCGCCGGCGTTCGCCGGCGACGCCGTCTTCGAGGCGCTCGACACCGACCTCGACCTCGTGGTCGCCATCACCGAGGGCATCCCCACGCAGGACATGGCCAAGGTGAACAAGCGGCTCTCGGAGGTCGACACGCGGCTCATCGGCCCCAACTGCCCCGGCATCATCACGCCCGGCGAGGCGAAGCTGGGCATCCTGCCGGGCAACATCTTCGAGTCGGGCGACGTCGGCCTCGTCTCCCGCTCGGGCACCCTGACGTACCAGGTCGTCTCGAACCTGACCGAGCGCGGCATCGGCCAGACCACCGCCATCGGCATCGGCGGCGACCCGATCATCGGGACCTCCTTCGTCGACGCCCTCGAAGCCTTCGAGGCCGACCAGGACACGAAGGCGGTCGTCATGTGCGGCGAGATCGGCGGCGAGGACGAGGAGCAGGCCGCCCGCTACATCGCACAGAACATGGACACGCCCGTCGCCGGCTTCATCGCCGGCCGCACCGCCCCGCCGGGCAAGCGCATGGGCCACGCCGGCGCCATCGTCTCCGGCTCGGGCACCGGCACCGCCGAGTCGAAGATCGGCGCGCTCAACGACGCGGGCGTCCCCGTCGGCGACACGCCCAACGAGGTCGCCGACCACATCGAGGACTTCCTCTAAGCGCCTCTGCTCCCCGTTTTCTCACTCGTCGCCGACGCCGAGCGCCGCCGTAAGTCCCTCCAGCGCCACGGTCTCGGCGTCCGCCGCTCCAGCGTCGCCGTCCCCGCCGTAGCCGACGCCGGTGGCGACGAGGACGACGTGCTCGCCCGCGTCCACCTCGTCGCGCTCGCGCAGCCGACGAAGCCCCGCGAGCGTCGTCGCCGACGCCGCCTCCACGCGCATTCCGGCGGCCGCGAGGTCGCGCCGCGCCGTCCGGATCGCGTCGTCGTCGACGGCGAGGACCGCACCGCCGGCGTTCCGGGCGGCCCTCAGCGCTCGGGTGCCGCTCGGCGGGTCGGGGTTGGCGATGGAGTACGCGACCGTCTCGTCGACCTCGTCGGCTTCCAGCCGCGTCACCGCATCGTCGCCACGCGCGAACGCGTCGGCGACGGGCGCGCACGCCGACGCCTGCACGAAGTACAGGCGTGGCGGGTCGTCGAGCAGCCCCGCCGCGGTCGTCTCGCGGACGGCCTTCCACGCCGCGCTGGCGTGGCCGCCGCTGCTGACCGGCATGACGACCGCGTCGGGCATCGCCGACGATGGCGCCGCCTCGGGGGTTCCGTGCCCGCCGACCTCGCCGGCCTCGCCGGCGGCGAACGCCCGCAGGACCTCCAGCACGGTCGTCTTCTGGCCGGCGACGCGCAGCGGCGAGTCGGAGTTGACGAACGCGATCCCGGCCTCGGGTCCGAGGTCGAGCGCGTCGTAGTACAGCCGGCCGTAGTCGCCGTCGACGCGGACGATCCGCGGGCCGTACGCCGCGATCCGGTCGAGTCGTCCCGCGGAGATGTCGGCGGGGACGAGCACGACGCAGTCGATGCCGGCGCTCGCGGCGTGGGCGGCCATCGAGGCGGCCATGTTGCCGTGTGAAACGGTGCCGACTGCGGTCGGCGCCTCCGCCTCGCCTCCACGTTCGCCCCCGGCGACGCCCGCCGTTCCGGCGTCCCGGGCGACCGCCGCCGCGACGCCGACCGCGCTCCCGCGGTCCTTGAACGAGCCGGTCGGGTTGGTCCCCTCCAGTTTCACGTGGACGCGGGCGCCGTCGGCGTCGAGGCCGGGCGCGCGGATCAGCGGCGTCGCGCCGGCCGCGGCCGCGAGCCCCGATCCGGGCGCTTCGGCCGGGAGGAGGTCGGCGAACGCCCAGACGCCGTCGCGGTCGGGCCACGCGAAGTCCACCGGATCGGTGTCGAACCACAGCGGCTCGCCGCAGTCGGGGCACCGCTGACCCGATTCCGCGGCGCGCCCGCAGGCGTAGCAGGTGAGCACGGTCCACCCGCGGTCGCCGGTCGGCAAAAGCCCGGCGCACCGCCCGGGATCGGCACGTTGTCGAGGATGCAACTGTCCCTTCGCGAGGGTTCGACCGTCCCCCGATCGATCCGCGATCGGCTCTCGGATCCGGCCCGGATCCGGCCCGGATCCGGCTCGGGTATCGCCATCGATCCCCACGCCGTATGCCAACTTTTCGCGTTCGGGAGCGATGGACTCTTTCGTACGAACCGTGAATCGCTGGATAGCTCCGGCGTCACGAACGCCGCGAGTTCCCGCTACAGATGAACGCACGATCTACACTCCCCGCACTCGTACTGCTCTCCGTGCTGGTCGGCGCCGTCGCCCTCGCGGGCGGCCTCGCCGCCGGCACCGCGACCGCACAGACAGCGAACGCCACCGCCGACGTGAGCGTCGACGACCAGACCGGCGCGGCGTCGGTGACCGTCGCGGAGGCGACGCTGCCCGACGGCGGCTACGTCGTCCTTTACAACGCCTCCAGCGGCATCGTCGGCGTCTCGGAGTACCTCGATAGCGGCACCCACGAGGACGTGACCCTCGAGGTCTCGCCCGCGCTCTCGCGCAGCCAGGTCGTCGTCGCGGAGGTCCGCAGCGACGACGGCGACGAGACGTTCAACGCCTCGGCCGACGAGGTGTACACGAACGAGAACGGCCAGCCGATCGGCGAGACCGCGTACGTGACCGTCGAGCGGACCGAGACGGCCACCGCCACGGCGACCGCGACCGCCACCGAGACGGCGACCGCGAGCGACGGCGGCGACGCCACGACCGCGGCGACCGACGATCCCACCGAGACGAGCGGGCCCGGCTTCGGCGTCGCCGCGACGCTCGTCGCGCTGGTCGGCGCCGCGCTGCTCGCGCGCCGGTAAACGCTCGCGGGCGGCTCGTCGACTCGACGCACCGAACGCGAACGCTCTCGTGTAGCCGAGTCCGAGCCGCCCCGGCCCGAGTCGATCGCGAGCCGCCCGGCCGCGGAACGCGGGATTGAACCCGCCTCGCCGGCAACCCACTGGTATGACTGACGAGACACCCGACGAGTGGCTCGACCGCCTCCGCGAGATGCGCGAGGAGAAGGACGAGTTCCTCGCGAGCGACCCGCAGTCGCCGCTGGAGCCGGCGCTGCGCGACGATTTCGACGGGCTCGACTACTTCGACCCCGACCCCGCCTACCGCGTGCGGGCGGCCGTCGAGGTCCACGACGACCCCGAGTCGGTCGAGCTAACGGTCCGCAACGGCACCGCGGAGCGGTTCCACCGCGTCGCGACGCTGTCGTTCACCCTCCCGGCCGCCGGGGGCGGCGACGTCGAGGTGTCGCTGGCGGCGCTACGGGCGGAGGGCTCGGCGGCGCTGTTTCTCCCGTTCCGCGACAAGACGACCGGCCAGCAGACGTACGACGGCGGCCGGTACATGGACTTACATCCCGACGGCGACCTCGGGGCGGTCGACGAGGTGACGCTGGATTTCAACCTCGCGTACACGCCCTTCTGCGCGTTCGCGGACGCGTTCGCCTGCCCGCTGCCGCCGACCGACAACTGGCTCGAGGTCGCGGTGCCCGCCGGCGAGCGCGACCCGACGCTGGAGTGAGGCGGGCGCTCGGGCGACCGCGTGGCCCCCGCTTGGGGGCCAGAACGCCGTCTCCGCGGACGCGACCGCCGAAAAGTAACCCTTAGTACGGGCGAGATGCCATGGGTGCCCATGCAACGAACGGTCGTCCTCGGCGCGGTTCTCATGCTCGTCGGTACCGTGCTGTTCTTCCCGAGCCTGGGCCCGCAGTCCGGGTCGCTCGCGAGTTGGGCGCTGGTCCCGGCGGCGGCACTGCTCACCTACGGAACGTACCTGGTCGGCACGAGCGAACCCGGCCGCGCGGTCTGATCCGGACCCCGACTCACCGCTCCTCGTCGGCGACGTACCGCTCCAGCGCCGCCTCCGCGCCGGCGGCGACGTACCCGGCGTCGACGCCGACGATCTGGTAGTCGTATCCCACCGACGCCCAGTGGTCGATCTCCGCGGGCGAGGTCGCGAGCGTGCCGACCGGCACCGCGCTGTCCGCGAGCACCGCCTCGACAGCCGCGAGGAATCGGTCGGACTCGTAGTCCCCGAAGACGCCCAGATCAGCGGAGAGGTCCGCCGGGCCGACGAGCAACGCGTCGAGGCCGTCGACGGCGCCGATGTCGGCGGCGTTCTCGACCGCGGTTTCGGTTTCGACCTGAGCGATCGTCGCGACGCGGTCGTTCGCGTGTTCGTAGTAGTCGTCGAGGTCGCGGCCGTACCCCGAGGCGCGCGTCCCCGCGACGCCGCGGCGACCCTCCGGCGGGTAGCGCGCCGCCTCGACGAACGCCTCCGCCTGCTCGACCGTGTTCACCTGTGGCGCCATCACGCCGGCGGCGCCGGTGTCGAGCACGCGCTTGATCCGGACGTGGTCGTTCCACGCGACACGGACCACGGCCGCCGTGTCGCGCTCGCCCTGGTCCCCTTCGCCGCGGGTGTTCGCGGCGTCGACGGCGCGGACGGCCGCCTCCACGGACTCGGTGTCCGTCGGCGCGTGCTCGGTGTCGATCACGACGAAGTCGGCGTCGGTGAGCGCGAGCTGTTCGGCTATCCCTGGCGAGGGGGTCGACAGCCAGTGGCCGGCAGGGTTCTCGCGGAGGGTCGCGCGCAGCCCCGCGACACTGAGGTCATCGGTCATGCGAACCGCTCCTCGCCGACGGGACATCAAGCCCGCACAACCCCCGTTCGACTGCCGCTACGCCGTCCGTCGCTACGCCGAGGCGGATCGAACGATGCCGGCGAGCAGACCGCCGCCGAGGAGGGCTGCGACGATCACGGCGACCCCGACGATCTCCGTCGGCGACTGGTCGATCCACCGCTGGAGCCACCACGCCGCGTAGTGGAGTTGCGTGTACACGAAGAAGCGGTACGGGAAGTGGATCCACGCGAGGACCGTCACGGCTGCGATCCCCAGATAGTCGACGATGTCCCGCTCCCGTACCCACATGGATGCGGCTCCCGCTCGACGCCACAAAAGGATTCGTTCCCGACTCTCGGGGGTGAGAACGCGGCGGTCGCGGTCGCCCTCGAGGGCGTCCCCGATCAGTTCTCGTCCCGCGCGGCCTCGACGCGGGCGGCGTATTTCTCCAGTTCGCCCGCGAGCTCGCGCGCCTCGGCCGCCGAGAGGGTGACCCCCTCGGCGTGGGGCGGGAGCGCCTCCAGTCCGGTGTTATCGAGCTCGAGTTCGAGCGTCACCTCCTCGGGGTTCTCGCGGGGCGCCGTGACGTTCAACACGGCGGCGGCCCCCTCCTCGAAGCCGTGCCCGCGAGCGAAGCCGTCGAGCAGGTCGAACGTCGTGTAGGCGTTGACGCGGATGAGCCGGTCGGGCATGGGCGACGCTCAGTCGTCCGACGGGATAGGACTGCCGTCCGCCCGCGCCGGAGCGGGGGAGGCGTCCATGTCGTCCTCGTCGGCGTACGGGTACCACGTCAGCTTCGTGTTGTGCATGTACGGGTCCGCGTAGGAGGTCTCCTCGGGCTCGACCAACTCCGCGAGCGTCTCCTCGTCGGTGCGCTCGACGAAGTCACGGAACGACTCGTCGCCCTGACGGCGCTCCTCGAAGTTCGCGAGCAGGTTCCCGATGGCGCCGGGCACCTCGTCGGCGGGCACGCGCTGTTCGACCCACTCGGCGAAGCGCGGGTCCTCCCCGAGGCCGCCGCCGAGGCCGATGTCGAGCGCCTCGACCGCCTCGCCGTCCTTGCGGGTCTTCATCCCGCGCAGGCTGATGTCGGCGATCTGCGGCTGCGCGCAGGAGGCCGTACAGCCCGACAGGTGGATGTGGAAGTCCTCGACGCCGTCGGGAACCTCCACGTTGTCCTTGAGCCAGCGGGCGTACCGCACCTGCCGGTTCTTCGTCTCGACGATAGACAGCGAGCAGAACTCCGTGCCCGTGCAGGCGATGGAGCCGCGCATGAACGTGTGCGGGTCCGGCTCGTAGGTGTCGAGCAGGTCCTCCGCGAGCAGGTCGTCGAGGTCCTCCTCGGGGACGTCGGTGACGATGACGTTCTGGCGCTGGGTGACGCGGACCTCGCCGGAGCCGTACTCGTCAGCGATCCGGGCGAGTTCGCGGGTGTCGTCGGCGCCCATCCGGCCGACGAGGACGTTCAAGCCGACGTAGTAGTCGCCGTCGTTCTGCTCGTGGACGCCGACGTGGTCGTGGTGCCCGTCGTCGTTGCGCCCGGAGTTGTACGTGTACTCGTCGCGCAGGTCCTCGCCGGCGGTCTGGAGCTCGAAGTCGACGTAGTCGTCTTGCAGGACGCGCCGGATCTTCTCGGTCCCCCACTCGTCGGTGAGGAACTTCATCCGGGCGTTGTACCGGTCCTCGCGGTCGCCGTGGTCGTTGAACAGCGCCGAGATGCCGCCCGCGACCGCGTCGGCGTCCTCCGGCGGGACGAACACGTCGAGGCTCCGGGCCAGCCGCGGCTCGTTGCGCGAGAGGCCGCCGCCGACGCGGACGTTGAATCCCTTGACGCCGTCCTTCTCGGCCGGCTCGAACGCCAGATCGTTGATGTCGCCCTGTCCGCAGCCCTCCTCGCAGCCGGTGACGCTCACCTTCCACTTGCGCGGGAGGTTCGCGTGGTCGTCGTTGCCCGTGAACGTCTCGTTGAGGTCCATCGCGACGGGCAGCGCGTCGACGAACTCCGCGGAGTCCTTGCCCGCGACGGGACAGCCCACGATGTTGCGCCAGGAGTCGCCGCACGCCTGTTGGGTCGACAGGCCGTTCGCCTCCAGTTTCTCGAAGATATCGGGGATGTCCTCCAGCCGGATCCAGTGGAGCTGGATCGACTGGCGGGTCGTCCAGTCGACGTACGCGTCGCCGAACTCGGGGTTCTCGGCGGGGCCGCGGGCGTACTCGTCGGCGATCTCGGCGACGACCTCGACCTGCCCCGGCTTCAGCACGCCGTTGGGCGTCCCGATCCGCATCATGAAGTAGCTCTCCTGCCCGTTCCGCTGGTGGTACAGCCCCCACCACTTGAAGCGCTCGAACCAGGCGTCGTGTTCGTCCGCCGGGATCGACTCCCACCCCTCCTCGGCGAACTCCAACAGGTGCTCCCTGATCTCGTTGCCGTACACCTCCGATTTCCAGTTTTCGACGTCCGTCGGCATTCGTGGGCGAACACAGTCCCCCCACGTACCTAACCCGCGTCCCCGCGTCAATCCTCCCCGACGCTGCCGGGAACCGGCAACGCTTGCGACGGCGACGGCGCGCCGAGGCCGGCGCCCGGGAACCGGACCGCCTCCCCCGCCAGCGACCGGAACTCCCCGTCGACGACGCGGCCGACCGGGATCGTCCGGACCGTCGCGTCGGCGCCACAGCGGATGCACTGGCCGTACACGTCGGCCGTCACGGTTCGACCGTCGGCGCCGACGGCGGTGAACCCCTCGACGACGAAGTCCGCGAGGTCGTCCGGGCAGGCGCACACGTCGCCGCCGACGCGCCACAGTTCGCTGACGCTGACGCGACGCTCGTCGTCCACCGAGACCCACGCGCCGTCGTCGAGCACCCTGATGGCGACGCTCACAGCCGGATCCTGCCCCGCCACGACCATACTCCCGTCGTCGGGCGCAACGGGCGACGGTTCCGGTGACGCCGACGGAGTGGCGGATCGCCGGCCGTCGACCGGATCGCTTCGATCCCGGCGTTCCGGATAGCGGCAACGCCGACCTCGATCGGGGAGCGTCGGTCACGCTTGACCCTGCGGCGCGGCTTATGGGAGTACGGGACGTGTACGGTAGTGATGGCAGAACAGACGACTGACGATCGATACGGCGACGAGGAAGTCGACACCTCTCATCTCGACGATCTCGAGGACGGCTGCGGCTGTGCGGAGGTGTGGGAGCACCTCTCGGAGGACGAGGAGGGCGACCCCGAGAGAGCCGAGTAACGCGACCGCGATCTTCTGTTACTCGCGCCGCGGAGTTCCGGGCCGACGGCTCGTGGCACCGATCAGACGAGAGCGCGAAGGCGGGGCTTGTCGTCGATCTCCGCGAGAACTGAGTCCGTCGGTAGCGCGACCGCTCCACGGTCGAGGCGTCCGCGAGAAGACTGCCGGGGGTGGGCTCCGAACCCACGATCTCCGCATGGCCCAGGTACGAGGCTCGGCGGGCCCCGTTGGGGCGGAGGCTTCCAAGGCGTTCCGCACCGAATCTCGAAACCCTATGAGTGCGGCGCTATGTCCAGCTAAGCCACCCCGGCTCACGTCATCGTCGGGCGGTCGCACTCTTGAAGCTTCCCATCGCGAACCGGTGCGACATACCGGAACACACCGCGTGCCGGTGTACCGTCGGGCAGTTTCGACCGGCGCGGCGTCTCCCCGCCGTGTACCGACTCCGAATCAGGACCGCCGTACCCACCGGGTTTAAGCCGTGGGGCGGGCGAAACGCTGGTATGAGTTTGCCGGAACTGGTCCGGGGGGAGCTGGGCGGGGAGGACCCCGTCGCGCGCGTCCACCTCGGCGGGGACGACGAGTTGTTCGTCACCCCGACTCGCACGCTGATCTATCGCGCGGAAGGGCTGCTCTCCGACGAGTCAACCGAGGAACTGCCCCACGACGCCGAGCGCGTCGCCGTCTCCGAGTCGCGTCGGAAGGCGAAGTTCACCCTCGAGTACGGCCTCGACGGCGAGCGCAGCTTCTCGGTGCCGCGCGGCTCCCTCGACGAAGTCCTCCACCCCGTGCTCGCGGGCGTCCTCTCGGCCGCCGGGATCACCGAGCCCGGCGAGACCGTCGAGCGCACCTTCCGCTTCTCCGAGCTCACCCTCGTGGTCACGTCCGCCCGGATTGTCAAGCACGTCGGCGCCGCCGTCTGGGACGACGACTACGAGGAGTTCCACTACGACGACGTGACCGACCTCACCTTCGAGGAGGGGAGCGTCGCCACCACGCTGGTGCTCACCGCGAACGGGCGGCAAGAGCGGTTCAAGGCGCCCAGCGACAGCGCCCGGGCGATCAAGGAGCGGCTGACGAACGCGCTGTTGGCCCACTACGACGTCGGGTCCTTGGAGGAGTTCCGCGCGCTCGCGGCGGCCGCCGCCGGCGAGGACGACGCCGACGATCCAGTCGATCGGACGGACTTCGGCGGCGGCCCCGACCCGCTGTCGGCCGAACCGGAGGCGGTCGACACCGACGCCGGCACCCGCGAGGAGCCGCTCGCCGACGACGGGCGGACCGACGCGACCGACGCCGACGCGGCCGGCGGGAGTGCGGCCGCAGACGCCGGGACGAGCGCGCCATCGGGAACAGCCGGCGCCGCGGGGACGTCCGGCGCGACGGAGCTGTACAGGGAGGACGACTCGGTCGAGGCGGACGAGCGAGCAGTCGGCGCCGACGCGGGCGACGGCTTCGGCGACACCGGCTTCGAACCCGCCGAGCCCACCGACGACGTTGCCGAGGAGGTCGCGGCCCTCCGGGCCCTCGTCGAGCGGCAGGGCGAACAGATCGAACGCCAGACCGAGCTGGTCGAGCAACTGATCGAGGAGCTTCGCCGCGGTCGCTGACGCGGCCGCTTCCCTCCCCGGGCCGTCACGAATCCCGTCCGGTCACCTTCCGAATACACGAGGAGCCGAACGGGCCGAGCTCGCCGGCGTCGAGCCGGACGAAGTGACCCGTCGTGATCCCCGTCCCGCAGCGGCGACACGAGAAGTCGCCCTCCCGACGGACGACCTGCGAGTCGAACCGGACGAATCCCGAGCCGTGAACGCGAACGATCGCGTCCTCGCGCTCGATGACCCCGCGGCGTTCGGCCTCGTCGAGCACCGCACGGGTGACCGCCGGGCTCGTCGTCACGGTCTCCAGCCGGTCGATCAGCTCGGGGAGCGGAAGCTCGTCGTCCTCGAGGTGCTCCAGCAGTTCCACCCCGAGCGCGACCGTCTCCTCACGGGTTCGCGCCGGCGCGTCGTCGCCCGGTGTCACGTCGGCCGCGGTTCGTCGCGGGCGCTGTTAAGCGTCCCGGGTGTCCGGAACCCGACACGGGGAACGAGGAGGCACCCCGGCGGCGTCCGGCGGTGGTCGACCCACAACCGGGCCCCTTATTCGCGTGACGACCCCAATGCGGGCGTGAATCGTCGCGCGCTCGTCGGCGGCCTCGTCGCCGCCGCGGTGGTGGTCGCGGTCGTCTTCGCCTCCCCGGGCGCGGTGCTCGACCGCCTCGCGTGGGTCACCGTCGAGCCGAGCAGACTCGTCGCGGTGCTCGTGGCGTTAGCGGTCGTTCGTCCGCTGCTCGCGTGGCCGGTGACGCTGTTGGCTGTCGTCGCCGGCTACGGGTTCGGGCTGTCCGCGATCCCCCTGTCGCTCGGTGTGATGGTGCTGACGTCGATCCCGCCGTACCTGTTCGCCCGCCGCGGGCGCGACGGGGGCGACGCGCTCGCCGGCGTCGACCGGATCTCGACGACCGTCAGCGACCTCCTCGACCGCGCCGTCGGCGCCGGCGAGCGTGCCGTCTCCGTCGCCGGGGGAACCCGGTCGGTTGCGGCCTCCCGGCTCCTGCCCTTCCCCTCCGACGCCGTCTCCGTCGCCGCCGGCCTCGCGGGCGTCCGCGCCGGCCCGTTCGTCCTCGGGAGCGCGATCGGGGAGCTCCCGTGGGCCGTCGCCGGCACCGTCGCGGGCGCCTCCGCCGGGCGCGTCGCCGAGGTGGGACTCGACGGCGTGCTCGACCCGTGGTTGATCGGCGCGGCGGCGCTCGGCGGGCTCCTCCTCCTCGCTGGACCGGCGTATCGGCACTATCGTTCGGCGTCCGTCTGATCGACGCCGTCGGTCCGGCCCGATCCGGAATCGTCCGGTTCCCGAGCCAGCAGTATCGCGTCAGTCCCGTCGTCGTAGAAGTCGGGACGCCGTGCAGTCGGGCGGAACCCGAGCGACTCGTACAGGCGCCTCGCGGCGTCGTTGTCGGCGGCGACGAGGAGGGTGACGCGACCGTGGGCGCCCGTGAGGAGTCGTCGGAGCAGTCGGGTGGCCCGCCCTTCCCGCCTGTGGGCGGGGTGGACGACGAGTTCGGCGACGTGAACGCCGTCGCCGGCAACCGGGAGCAGGTACCCGACGACCGCGCCGTCGGTCGTCTCGTCGACGAGCACGTCGCCGGTTCGCAGGCCGTGGGAGCGCAGCGTCGGGCTCGGCTCCCGAAGCAGTCGTTGAAGCGTTCGAACCGCCGACTCGTCGGCCGGCCGTCCGTGTCGGACCGTCACAGCGGCGGGAGCGGCAAGGACGCCGGGAACGGCGGCGCCTGGAGCACGATCGTCGCGACCGACGCGAGCGAGTCGACGAGCGCCCCGAGCGTCGCCGGCGACGGCGGCGTCGCGGCGCCGGCGACGACCGAGAGAACGACGGCCGCGAGCGCGCCCGACAGCGTCGCGAGCGTGTTCACCGTCTGGTTGCCGATCCGGTCTCCCTCGACGGTCGCGCCGAGCAGGCTGTCGACGGTCATGCCGACGAACCCGGCGCCGGTGACGGCGGTGGCTACGGGAACCGCGACCGGTGCGCCCGCGGCCGCCGAGCCCGCGAGGCCGCCCGTCGACGCGGAGCCGCCCAGCGGCATCGCCAGCGCCGCGAGCGCGGCGACCAGTCCGGCGCCGGCGACGCCCGCCACCTCTCCCTGCCAGGTGATCGCCCCGTCGGTGCCGGGGTCGACCGGCCGTAGCGTCGTCACCAGCCGCGGCGCGTCGAACAGCCCGCCGAACTCCGAGGAGAGCGTGTCGGCCATCGCCGCCGCGACCGACCCGGCGAACGCGAACGCGATCAGCGTCGGCACGGTGGTATCCGGGACGACCGCCCTCGCGGCCGCGAACACGATCACCGAACACAGCGCGACCCCGGCGTTGCCGAGGACGTTACCGGCGCCGCGAGCGCCGTCGTTGCCCTCGGCGACGCCGCGGGTGTCCTTCTCCTCGAACCGGAACTTCGCGGCGAGCCCGCCGATGGCGAAAAACGAGATGATCACGACGAACCAGCCGATCCCGCCGAGCACGACGGTCGCGAACCCCAGCAGCACGCCCGTCAACATCCCCGAGACTGACGCGGTCTCGAGTACGTACGAGACGACACCGAGTCCGACGGTGAACGCGAGGCCGGCGGCCACGATCGTCGGCGTGACGACGACCCCGCCGGCGGCCACGAGCGCCGACAGCAGCCACAGGAGGAACCCGACCGACACGACCACGATCGGGTCGTCGCGGGGGAACAGCACCGAGCGGAGGAGCGCGGCAACCAGTGCGGCGGTCGCCGCGAGGAACACGTACATCGGAAGCGCCGTGACGGCGAACGAGTCGGCGGCGACGGCGACGGCCGCCTGCCCGAGCGTCGCGGCCGCGAACGCCGTGACCGTGAACGCGGTCGTCGTGGCGAACTCGTCGCTCGTGGACTCCCGGACGAACTCGCGCCCGAGGACGCCGTACGCCAGCGTGAGGACGCTCGCGGCGTACACGGTGACCGGCATCGGCGCCTGCGGGAGTGCGGTCAACACGCCGAGCGCGGTCGCCGCGAGCGCGAACCCCGCCAGGCCGTTGAGCCTGCGATCCTCGTGGTCGCCCGGCCGGGCGAACAGCTCGAAGAACCGACCCTCGTTGACGACGAACGCCGCGAGGACGGCGACGACGGCGAACGGCGCGGCGGCGGCCGGTCCCAGCGCCGGCGCGGCCAACACCGCCGAGGCGACGACGGCGAACGCCCCCGCGCGTCGGAGTCGGTGTCTCACGGCCGAGGGTACCCCCGACGCACACTTAACGGTCCCGGGACGGCGGCTCGCGGTCCCGGAGCGGCGGTCCAGAGGCGAGAGCGGTAACGCTTTCGGGCGCCCGTCCGATCGTTCGAGCCAGCAGTGGGACTCTACGACGCGTACCTCGGCGTTCGCCACCGCCGCAACCCCGGCGACCCGCCCGCCCACATCGCGCTCGTCATCGCCGAGCGCGACCTGCTCGAACAGGGCGCCTACGACACGCTGGAGTCGTTTCTCGGGTGGGCGTTCGAGTACGGCGCCGAGCGCGTCACCGTCTCCGTCTCGGTGCTCGACGAGGCGGTCGTCGACACGCTCGCGCGCGAGCTCGCCGGCGTCGACGCGCCCCGCTCGATCGCGGTGCGTACGCCCGAGGACACCGAGCGCGCGGACGCCCCGATCCGGGTGAACATCGGCCTCGGCGGCAAGCGCGAGTTCGCCGCGGCCGTCCGCGACATCGCCGAGACCGTCGAGACCGGCGCGCTCGACCCCGACGAGGTCGCGGAGGCCGACATCGAGGAACGGCTCGTCTTCCCGGAGGAGCCGGACCTCGTCATCAAGACGGGCGCCGAGCGGCTCTCCGACTTCCTCATCTGGCAGTCGGTCTACTCGGAGCTGTACTTCACCGACGTGAACTGGCGCGACTTCCGGAAACGGGACTACCTCCGGGCGGTGTTGGACTACCAGAACCGGCAGCGGCGGTTCGGAAAATAACCAGTCGTCTGACCCGCGTGCGTGGGTCGATCAGTCGGCCGTCTCGCCTGCGGCGCCGGTTTCGAGTGCCTCGTTCAGTTCCTCGTCGGTCGCCTCGCCCGGGAGCCGCTCGCGCAGGCGGGCGGCGACCGCGCGAGCCTCGTCCAGTTCGACGGCCGCGAGCGACCGCACGAGCGCGGCGGCCCGCTCCGCCCGAGTGCGGCGCCACGACTCCTCGCGCGCCTCGTAGGTTCGGATGGAGCGCAGGAAGTCGACCTTCGAGAACTCCGGCCAGTACGGCGAGCAGAAGTACGCCGCCGCCTCGTTGCCGTTGGCGTGCCACGGCAGGAAGTTCGAGGTGCGCTCGTCGCCGCCGGTCCGGATGATGAGATCCACGTCGCGGACGGGCCGGCGGTACAGCCGCGACTCCACCTCGGCGACGCCCACGTCGTCGGCCGTCAGGTCGCCGTCGGCCACGTCGCGGGCGACCGCTCGGACCGCCCCGAGCAGCTCGTTGCGGCCGCCGTACGCCAGCGCGATGTTGAGCGTGAAGTCGTCGTAGCCGGCGGTGCGCGACTCGGCGTACTCGACGGCGTCGCGGACGCGCTCGGGGAGCCGCTCCACGTCGCCGAGCGCGCGGATGCACACGCCCTGCTCGTGGACGCGGTCGGCGTCGGCGAACTCCCGGAGCTTGTCCTCGAGCAGGTCGAACAGCGGGTCCAGTTCGTCGTCCGGTCGGTCGAAGTTCTCCGTCGAGAAGGCGTACAGCGTGAGCTCCTCGACGCCGAGGTCGCCACACCAGTCGAGCACCCGCTCGGTCGTGTCGGCGCCCGCGCGGTGGCCGTCGGGCGCGTCGTCGCCGCGACTGCGGGCGTACCGGCGGTTCCCGTCCTGGATGATCGCGACGTGGTCCGGTCCGTCGCCGATCTCCCGACGCAGCACGCGCTCATAGGTGCTGTCGAACAGCGCTTCGAGACGCGAGCGCAGGGTCACTACCGAACGTGTGTCGGTCAAGGGATATGTGTCTTGCGAGGAGCGGGACGACGCACGGATGACGCGCGGACGGCACGCGACCGACGCGCGGCGTCAGTCGCCCTCCCCCTCGCCGTCCGTCGCCGCCGGCGCGTCGGCGGATCCGGCCACGTCGCCCGCGACGGACTCCAGCACCTCCACCTCGCCGGTGAGCTGCCTGTGGACGTACGGCATGTCGATCCCCTCCTCGTCGAAGCGCTCCTTCACCGCCTGCACGTACTCCGAGCGGACGCGCACGAAGTCGCCGCGGTCGGGCTCGTCGATCCAGAAGCGGCTCTGGAGCCCGACCGCCGAGTCGCCCAACTCGGCGACGCGCACCGAGGGGGCCGGGTCCGCGAGGATGCCGTCGACGCCCTCGGCCTCCTCGAGGATGCAGTCGGTCGCGTGGTCGATGTCGTCGTCGTAGCCGATGCCGAAGACGAACTTCTGACGCAGCGTGTCGTAGGCGACGGGGTTGGTGATCGCGTTGTTCGCGAGTTCGCCGTTCGGGACGGTGACGCGCTCGTTGTCGAAGGTGCGGACACGGGAGACGCGCAGGTCGATGTCCTCGACGCGTCCGCTGTTGTCGTTCCACTCGATCCAGTCGCCCACCTCGAACGGCTTGTCCTTGATGATGAACACGCCGGCGACGAAGTTGCCGATGAGGTCCTGCGCGGCGAAGCCGATGGCCAGCGCGAACGCCCCGCCCAGCGTCGCCACCGCGGTGAGGAACCGCGGGAAGCCGGCGGCCATGAACCCGATCGAGATCGCGAGCACCACCACCAGCGCGGCCAGTACGCTGTCCGCGAGGCTGAGCACGGTGCGGTCGAAGCCGCGACGGTCCAACACCCGGCGGGCGAGCGGGAGCAGGATCAGCTTGCCGAGGAGATAGGTGAGCGCGAACCCGAGGACGAAACCGATCACGTTCGTCGCGTAGCCACCGAGTCGGGCGACGACCGCCCCGGTGTCGATCTGCAGAGCGAGCGCCGCGACCGTGGATGTCACGCCGTACATGTACGGATTCCGGCTTGGTCGGACGAGTGAAGAATCTGCTGGCGTCGGCGGCGCTCGCGCGGGTCCCGTCGCCGACGTTCGCCCGGATCGCGTCGTCGGCCCGGGCCGGCGCGGCTCCCCTCCAGCGTGCGGCTCACACCGACAGCGGCGCGTCGCGACGGGCGACGCCGCGAAAGCGCTCCCCGTGAACGGTCTCCTCGGCGAGCGCCGCGGGGATCCGGCCGTGAAGCCAGCCGCCCGGAGCGGGGTCGCCGTCGAAGCCGGCGTGGCGACGTTCCTCGGGCAGGAAGCGCTCGTGGGTCGGGAGCCGTTCGTGCAGCGGGACGCCGCCCGAGTCCGCGACCTCGCGGAGCTCGTCGAGGGCGGGCCACGCGTACTCCGGGTTGATGTAGTCGTCCGTCACGGGCGAGACGCCGCCGAGGTCGTCGACGCCGCAGTCGAGCAGGTCGCCGACGGGCGCGAGGTTCGGCGGCGACTGCACCGACACCTCCGCCGGCAACGCGGCGCGGGCCATCGCCGTCACCCGCCGCATGGTCTCGGTCGAGGGGCCCTCGAAGTCGGACCGCTCGTTGGGCGTCACGGGCTGGACGATCACCTCCTGCACGTGGTCGTATCGCTCGTGGAGCGCGCGGATCGCCAGCAGCGACTCGGCGCGGTCGCGCCAGCCCTCGCCGATCCCGACGAGGATGCCCGTCGTGAACGGCACTCGCGCCTCCCCCGCGGCGCGGACCGTGTTCAGTCGCTGGCCGGGCGTCTTCCGCCTGCTCCCGGCGTGGGCGTCCACATCGGCGGTCGTCTCCAGCATCACGCCCATCGAGGCGTTCACCTCGCGCAGGCGACGGAACTCAGCCTCGGTCAGGTCGCCGGGGTTCGAGTGGGGGAGCAGTCCCTCCTCCAGGGCGATCTCGCAGGCGCGCTCGTGGTAGTCGACGATCGAGTCGTATCCCCACTCCGCCAGCTGCTCGTGGATACCCGTGTAGCGGTCGTCCGGCTTGTCGCCGAAGGTGAACAGCGCCTCCGTGCAGCCGGCGTCGGCGCCGACGCGACACCGCTCGCGTACCTCCTCGGGCGACAGCAGGCTCGCCTCGCCGGGCACGTCGTAGTAGGTGCAGTACGTGCAGGTGTACCGGCAGGCGGTCGTCAGCGGGACGAACACGTTCCGGGCGAACGTGAGCTCCGGCGCAGCCGACACGTCCTCGGGCGTGACCGACAGCAGGCGCTCGACCTCGCGGTCGGCGACCTCGACGTCGATGCCGTACTCCTCGGCCCCGGGGAACACGCCGGGAACTCTCCGACCGAGGGGCAAAAACGAGTCGGTCGTGGCGAGGGCGACGGGAATGGACGGGGAGAGAGAACCGGCGCGGCGACGAGCCGAACCGAATCACACGCCAGCACCGACTTCCATGGGTCGATCCACGGCTCGGATCGGTCACCGCCCACGAGCGCGGCTTCCGCCACCACAACCGATACCCCGCGTGCGGCCGAGTGAGCGAGCGATGACCGACATCGACACCACCGACGTCGAGGGCCCCCACGGCGGCCAGCCCGTTCGCCACGCCGGCGCCGATCTCGACGAGGCGACGGCGGCGGTCGTGATGGTCCACGGCCGCGGCGCGACCGCCCGCAGCATCCTCGGGATGGCCGGCGAGTTCGGCACCGACGACGTGGCGTACCTCGCCCCGTCGGCCAGCCGCAACACCTGGTACCCCCACTCGTTCATGGAGGAGACGAGCAGGAACCAGCCGCATCTCGACTCCGCGCTCGACTTCGTCGGCGGCGTCGTCGACGCGGTCGCCGACGCCGTCGGCCACGAGCGCGTGCTCCTGCTCGGCTTCTCGCAGGGCGCGTGCCTCTCCTCGGAGTGGGTCGCGCGCAACGCCCGCAAGTACGGCGGCCTCGTCGGCTTCTCCGGCGGACTGATCGGCCCCGAAGGGACGCCCCGCGAGTACGACGGCGACCTCGACGGCACGCCGGTCTTCCTCGGCTGCTCGGACGTGGACCCGCACATCCCGCTGGAGCGCGTGAAGGAGACGACCGAGGTGCTCTCGGGTCTGGGCGCCGAGGTCGACGAGCGCATCTACGAGGGGATGGGCCACGGCGTCAACGAGGACGAACTCGCCGCCGCGAAGGGGATGGTGGCGGGCCTCGAACTCGACGGGGAGTAGCGACTGCCCGAAACGAGCTCGTCGGGCGGCAGCCCCTATTTTCGCGCTCGTTCGACCGACACCCGCCCGTCGCCGGCGTCGAGTCCGAATCCAGCGTCCCGGAGCCAGTCGCGGGCGGCGCCGTCGCCCGCCAGCAGCACCTCCGTCAGATCCGCGCGCTCGTCGATATCGGTCGCCAACCGCCGGGAGTCCACCTCGCGGACGCTCGCGTCGATATCGCGAGCCACACGCAGGTGGTCGAGGTACGACGCGCCGTGGTAGTCGACCCGGAACTCGGGATGCCGAACGAGCAGCGCGTTCGTTCCGCCGCCGCGACCCGGCGCGATGGCCACGTCGGCGTCCCCGTCGCCGTCACCCCAGTCGCCGTCACCACCGCTGGCACCGACGCTCCCTCGCAGGCGCGCGAGCGCTCGCGGCGTCGCCAGCGCCAGATCGGCCATCACGACCGCCAGCGGCGAACCGGGGCCGGGGCCGTGCGCGTCGAGCGCGGCGTTCACCGCCTCGGTGAGCGGCCGGTCGTCGACCGTCTCGGGCACGTCGCGGCCGGTGGGCTCGGTGGTGAGCAGTCGCGGTGTGAACCCCGCCCCGTCGAGCGCCGCGAGCACGTCCGACAGCATGGCCTCGGCGAACGCGCGTCGCTCCTCGGGATCGAGCGTGTCCGAGAGCCGGGTCTTCGGGCGATCGGGAGAGAACGGAACGAGCGCGTCGACGGTGTCTGGCACGAGGAAAAGCGAGCGAACGGCGTCAGCCGAGTTTGTCGTAGCCGTCCCCGCGGTTCCGCAGGAACAACACGACGCCGCCGGCGACGACGCCGAGCACGACCAGTCCGGCGACACCGTACATGATGAGTTGGGTGCGCTGCTGGCTGTTCTCGGACTGGTTCGCCTCGGTTTCGGCACGCTCGGCCAGCGTGATCGCGTTGTCGAAGTTGCCGGCCTCGTAGGCGTTCACCGCGCTGGCGAACGACCCCTCGGCGGTGTCGGGGTTGCCGGCGGCGTCGATCGCCGTCCGGGCCGACTCCATCGCCTCGCGCGCCTCACGGCTCTCGCTCGTGTAGTGGGTCGCCGACTGGTTCGTCACCTCGTTCGAGGTGCCGCCCTCCCGAGTCTGGTCGAGCGCGAGCAGCGTGAACGACTGCTGCGGGTCGTAGCTGTACGCCTCGACCGCGGGGACGGTTCCGGTCACCCGGACGCGGACCTCGGAGGTCCCCTCGTCGATGTCGACGGTCGCCCCCGAGAAGTTCTGCCCGTCGTACGACTCCTGGCGTACCTGATTGTCGGCCTGGTTCAGGAACGTCACCGTCCAGGTGACGTCCTGCAGCCCGGTCTGTCCGGCGAGCTGCCACGTCTCGTAGGTGTCGTACAGCTCCGTCAGCGTCACCGTCGCCGTCACCTGCGAGTCCACCTCGCCGCTGTCGGGCACGTCGGTCTCCTGAACGGACACCGCCGCCGCCGGCGCCGCCGCCGCGAACAGAAGGGCGAGAACCGCGAGGACCGCAGTGAGCTCAGAACAGCGACTCAAGTTCGTCCTCGTCATCGCTGATGAGGGTGTCGAGGTTGTCCTGGCTCTCCTGTTGGATGTCGTCGATGTTGTCCTGGGCCTCGATGGCGACCTGCTGGAGCTCCTTGATCCGCGGGACGTTCGTGACGCCCGACAGCAGGATCACGCTCGCGACGAAGCCCGAGCCGCTGACGGGGTAGTCGCCCCCGCGGACCTCCATCGAGCCGGTCTGCTCTTCGAGCCACTTGCGACCGCGCTCGATCCCCTTGCGGTTGAGATGCTGGGGCGGACCGGCCATCACGAGCAGCGCGCGCTCGGTCCCCTCGATCTCACACGGAAGCGTGAGTCGACCCAGCGCCGCCTTGCGCACGAGCGAGGTGATCCGGTTGGTCGTGTGGGCGGTGTCGAGATCGTCGTCGCCCGCGTCGCCGGTGAGCCGCGACAGCAGCCCGCCGCCGCCGGCGCTCTCCTCGACCTCCTCGCTGGCGTAGCCGACGGTGGAAACACCGCCGCCCGCGAGCGTGTTGATGATCTCCGAGGAGTCGACGACGGACTCGGCGACCTCCTGTCCCTGGTCGATCTCCCCCGCGCCGAACAGGATGCCGAACCGCTTGACGATCTCCTCGTTGATCTCGTCGTAGCCGCCGGAGACGGACTCCCCGGTCTTGCGCCACGCGTCGTTGTCGAACACCATGAGGTTGTCCACCTCGCGGACGAACGTCTGGAACGAGCGCGCGGCGTTGAGCGTGTAGATACCCCCCTCGTCGGAGCCGGGCAGCACGCCCAGCCCGTAGACGGGCTCCGTGTAGATGCGCTTCAGGTGCTTCGCGAGCACCGGCGCGCCCCCGGATCCGGTGCCGCCGCCGAGCCCGGCGATGACGAGGAACGCGTCGACCTCGTGGACCGGGATCGAGTCGATGGCTCCCTGCACCTCGTCGATGTCCTCCTCGGCGACCTCCGCGCCGAGTTCGTTGTCCGCGCCGACGCCGTGGCCCTTGACGCGGGACTGTCCGATGAGTACCCGCTGGTCCTTCGGGATCTCCTCGAGGCCCATGAGGTCCGCCTTGGCCGTGTTGACCGCGACCGCCGCCCGCACGATGTCACTGCCCGTGCGCTGGTCGTATTGGACGAACTTGTCGACGATTTTTCCCCCCGCCTGACCGAATCCGATTAGTGCCAGTTTCATACGTCTCCCCTCCTCATTAAGCCTGATTCAGAGAGACAACGGTCATAAACCTTCTGATGGGGCTATCACTGACGAGAGACTGATCGACGATCTGACGGTCGGAGATCGCAGTACTGGAACGGGATCGCCGAATCGTGAGAGCGGAAACAGATCCGCGAAACGGGACTATCGTATGACACATTTATTTATTCCGGCCGGGCGGTCCCGAGCGGAGACGCGTTCGGCCGAACGACCGCTGAACTGGGTCTTGCGCGCGGACCGCCGACCGACTCGAACCGGTCAGGCGGCGGCAGTCGCGTCCGCCTCGTCCGTGGTTGTCGCGCCGCGCAGGTACTCGTCGAACGTCTTGAGGTCGGCCTCAGCGACGCCGAACGCGCCGACGTCGTTCTCGGAGACGACGTTGTCGAACTGCAGCGATCGGTACTGATCGCGTCCCATGGGGAAGCCAACCGACCCCAGCACGGAGAGCCCGACCTTCGCCAGCCCCATCGGGAGCGGGACGACGGTGATCGATCGACCCTCCGACTCGAACACCATCTCGGAGATCTCCCGGAGCGTGAGCACGTCGGGGCCGCCGAACTCGTACGTCTGGTCGGCGTGCGCAGCGTCGACGACGGCGTCGGCGAGCATCGGAACGAGGTCGCCGACCCAGATCGGCTGGAAGCGGTTCCGACCGCCGCCGGGGAGCGGGTACACCGGAACGCCGGGCGCGAAGATCTCCTTCAGTCGCTTCGTGAAGTAGACGAACTCGCCGCCGTCGCCGAAGACGACCGACGGGCGCGCGATCACGTGCTCGATCTCGCTCTCGCGAACGGCCTCCTCCGCACGCCCCTTCGCGCGGATGTAGTGGGTCGTCCCGTCCGGGTCCGCACCGAGCGCGGACATCTGGACGAACCGGTCGACGCCGGCGTCCTCGGCGGCCGCGACGAGGTTCTCCGTCCCCCGGAGATGGATCCGCTCGTGCAGTTCGTCGCCGCCGTCGGGCTTGAACAGCGGCGACAGCGCGACGAGGTTCACGACCGCGTCGGCGTCCTCGACGGGACCCGCGAGCGAGTCGCGGTCGGTCACGTCACCGGCTTTGGTGACGACCCCGTCCGGGAGTCCCGCGCCGGTCGGGTCGCGGGCGATCGCCACGACGTCGTGCCCGCGCTGGTCGAGTTCCGTACAGAGATGCGTCCCGATGAAGCCGGTGCCGCCGGCGACGACTACGCGCATGCACTCACACAAGGGCGGAACCAACCTAAAGGTGCGGTCGCCGGCGGGGTGATCGCGCCTCGGACTGCCCCGACGTACCGCCGGGTGTCGTCAGCCGTCGCCGCGCGACCGCCGGCGTCGCTGACTGTGGGATCGTGGCCGCGAGCGGCGCCCTCGCGGACGGGAGCGAGTCGCGACGAGGACAGGGAGCGACGGCTCCGAAACGGTTTTCCACGGGCCTGCCGCACCCACAGTATGCCGACTGAACAAACAGGATACGACCCGTCGCTGGGTCGCAAGTTCATTTTCGTCACGGGCGGGGTGATGTCCGGCCTGGGGAAGGGGATCACCGCCGCCTCGACGGGGCGGCTGCTGGCCAACGCCGGCTTCGACGTGACCGCCGTCAAGATCGACCCGTATCTGAACGTCGACGCGGGGACGATGAACCCCTACCAGCACGGCGAGGTGTACGTGCTGAAGGACGGGGGCGAGGTCGACCTCGACCTGGGGAACTACGAACGGTTCCTCGGGGTGGACATGACCTCCGATCACAACGTCACGACGGGGAAGACGTACCAGCACGTCATCGAGAAGGAGCGCGCCGGCGACTACCTCGGGAAGACGGTGCAGGTCATCCCGCACGTCACCGACGACATCAAGCGGCGAATCCGCGAGGCCGCCGAGGGAACCGACGTGTGTCTCGTCGAGATCGGCGGCACCGTCGGCGACATCGAGGGGATGCCCTACCTCGAAGCGCTGCGGCAGTTCGCACACGAGGAGGACGACGAGGACATCCTCTTCACCCACGTCACGCTCGTCCCGTACTCGAAGAACGGCGAGCAGAAGACCAAACCAACCCAGCACTCGGTGAAGGAGCTTCGGTCGATCGGGCTCCAGCCTGACATCCTCGTGGGCCGTGCGGACGACGAACTGGAGCCGTCCACGAAGGAGAAGATCGGCCTCTTCTGCGACGTGCCGACGGAAGCCGTCTTCTCGAACCCCGACGTGGAGGACGTGTACCACGTGCCGCTGACTGTCGAGGAGGAGGGGCTCGATCAGTACGTGATGGAGCGGCTCGGCCTCGCCGAGGAGGCGCTTCCGCCCGCCGAGCGCGAGAACACCTGGCGCGACCTCGTCACGCGCGAGCGCACCGGCGAGATCGACGTCGCGCTCGTCGGGAAGTACGACCTGGAGGACGCGTACATGAGCGTCCACGAGGCGCTCAAACACGCCGGACTGGAACACGGCGTCGACGTGAACGTCGTCTGGGTCGACGCCGACGAGGCCGACGGCGACCACCGAGAGCGCCTGGAGTCGGCCGACGGCGTCGTCGTCCCCGGCGGCTTCGGCTCCCGCGGCACCGAGGGGAAAGTCGAGGCCGTGCGCTACGCCCGCGAGCACGACGTGCCGTTCCTCGGCCTGTGTCTCGGCTTCCAGATGGCCGTCGTCGAGCACGCGCGCAACGTCCTCGGGTGGGACGACGCCGACTCCGCGGAGTTCGAGCCCGAGACCCCGTACCCCGTCATCGACCTCCTGCCCGACCAGCACGACGAGGAGGACATGGGCGGCACGATGCGACTGGGCGCCCACGAGACGGAGATCGCGCCGGGAACGCTCGCCGAGCGGATCTACGGCGACACCTCCTGTACGGAGCGCCACCGCCACCGCTACGAGGTGAACCCCAACTACATCGAGGAGTTGGAGACCGACGGACTCGTGTTCTCGGGGCACGCCGGACCGCGCATGGAGGTCCTCGAACGCGACGATCATCCGTACTTCGTCGGCACGCAGTTCCACCCCGAGTTCCGCTCGCGACCCGACCGCGCGTCGCCGCCGTTCGTCGGCCTGCTCGATGCGGTGCTCGACGAGACTGACCCCCACGGCGACGAGTCGACGGACGACCGCGACGCCGTCGCCGACGAGGAGGTGACCGCCTGATGGTGAACGTCGAGGAGTTCATCGACGAGGCGACCACCGAGATCCGGGACGCCGTCGGCGACGCGAACGCGATCATCGCCCTCTCCGGCGGCGTCGACTCGTCGGTCGCGGCCGCGCTCGCGTACCGCGCCATCGGCGAGCAGCTCACCCCGGTGTACGTCGACACCGGGCTGATGCGCAAGGGGGAGACGGACCAGATCCGCGAGACGTTCTCCTTCATGGAGTCGCTGGAAGTCGTCGAGGCGCAAGACCGCTTCCTCGACGCGCTCTCGGGCGTCACCGACCCCGAGGAGAAGCGCCACGTCATCGGCGAGCAGTTCATCCGGGAGTTCGAGCGCGAGGCGAACGAGACGGACGCCGAGTACCTCGTGCAGGGGACGATCTACCCCGACCGCATCGAGAGCGAGGGGAACATCAAATCCCACCACAACGTCGGCGGGCTGCCCGACGTGGTCGACTTCGAGGGCATCGTCGAGCCGGTGCGCGACCTCTACAAGGACGAGGTTCGGGAGGTCGCCCGCGCGCTCGATCTGGAGGCCGTCATCTCCGAGCGCATGCCGTTCCCCGGCCCCGGCCTCGCCGTCCGCATCATCGGCGAGATCACCGAGGAGAAGCTGGAGGTGGCCCGCGAGTCGTGCCACATCGTCGAGGAGGAGGTCGCAGAACACGAGCCGTGGCAGGCGTTCGCCGCCGTCATCGGCAAGGCGACCGGCGTGAAAGGCGACAACCGCGTCCACGGCTGGGTCGTCTCCGTGCGCTCGGTGGAGTCGCGCGACGGCATGACCGCGCGGGCGCAGAACCTCCCGTGGGAGACGCTGCAGCGGATCCAGTCGCGGATCACCGGAGAGAAGGACAACGTGGCGCGCGTCGTGTACGACGTGACGCACAAGCCGCCGGCGACGATCGAGTACGAGTAACCGGATCGCGGTTCCGGATCCGCCCGCCCGTTCAGCCGCCTCGACACCCTCCAAGGCTGACCCCGCCGAGTCCGATCGAACAGTCTCGACGAACGGAACGGATCGCCGCGGATCGACGAGACACGAAGCTTATCCCGCCCAGCCGACTCGACTCGACAATGACAGAGCTCTCCGCCGTCGTCGCCGGCCCCGATTCGGAAAACCTCGGCGACGAACTCGAATCGCTCGACGTGGCGGTTTCTCGAATCGAGGGGCCCGTCACCGGCGACAGCCTCGAAGCCGCCGGCATCGACGACGCGGCGCTGTTCGTCCTCACCGACACCGCGGAGGCGACGGGGATCGCCGTCGCGAAGGAGCGCAACCCCGACGTGCGGGCAGTCGTCTACGCGACCGAGTCGCTGCCGGAGTTCGCGAAGGGGCAGACCGATCTGGCGGTCGATCCGGATCTCCTCTCTGCCGATGTCGTCGCCGACGAACTCGTCGCCGGCGCGTGAGCCGCGCCGCGACGGGGAACGGCGGGCGGTCCGTGCCGGGCCGCCGAATGATTGCACACACGCCGGCGAAGAATAAACACCCGTCGAAAGACCCTTAATCGGACTTAATTCGGCTTTACAGGACTTCAAAACCCAGAACTCGGGTTCGCCGTTTGCCCCCTTCTTTACCACGGGGCGACAGGCGACAGTCGTGATGAACGCGACAAAGCTGCTCGCGGTCGCCCTGGCGACGCTCCTCGTGAGCGCCGGCGTGGGCGCTGCCGCGACGAGTACCGGAACAGGGCCGACGGTCGCCGCGACCGACGCGTCCGTCGACGAGTACGAGACGGACGCCGCGTACGACAACGGAACGGTGACGCTCACCGTGACCGCGAACGGGAGCGGCGTCGAGGGGCTGTCGATGCTCCGTAACGACACGTCCGTCGGCACTACCGACGCGGACGGCTCGGTCGCGTTCGACGTGAACGACTCCGAGACCGAGGAGGTCGTGCTCGACGTGACCGGCGAGAACGTCTCCGGCGAGATCGTGCTCGCGTTCGAGAACGACTCCGTGAGCGTCTCGGGGGCCCAGTTCACGGCCGAGATCGACGAGGAGGAGAACGAGACTGACGAGAACGAGACCGACCGCCGCGGTCCCGCGATCGGCCTGCCCGCCGACGCCTCGGACAACGCGAAGAACGTGCTCTCGGCCATCAACGCGTACCTCGCGGGCGACACGAACGCCTCGACGCTCGGTGAGGCCGTCAGCTCGGTCGCCGGGAACGCCGACGGCGAGCGCGGTCCGCCCGCCGATGTCGGCCCCGACGGCGACGACGAAAACGAGACTGACGACGACCGGCGCGGCCCGCCCGAGGACGTCGGACCGAACGCCGACGACGACGATGACGAGAACGAGACCGACGAGGATCGCCGTGGTCCGCCCGAGGATGTCGGACCGAACGACGACGAGGACGACGACGATGACGGCGAAGAGGACGACGACGATGACGACGATGCCCGCGGCAACAACGGCAACGGGAACAGCAACGGGAACGGCAACGACCGATAAGCGGGAGTCTCCGATCACGCTGCGGTGATCGGCGACCGATCGACGCGCTCTGCGCCGAGCGCGTTCGCAACGACGAGCGCGCGGACGAGCGGTTCCTTCGGGGACCGCCTGCCGCGCGGTCGCGCGCCGTCGCCGGCGCGTGCGCCGGCACGACTGACACACGCGACTGGGGGTCCCCGTACCCCCGGACCGAGATGAGAGAGGCACGACGGGACGGCCGACGACCGGGTCGACCTCGCCGGGTCGACCGCGGTCGAATCGCCGATCTGCGGCGGCGCCGCGCCGCCATCGAACGGAATGGGACGGAACAGGACGGTTCCTCGCGAGCGCGGCGTCGCCCGGGAGCGTTCCGCCACCGTGCGCTCCAGATCGCTTTTACCGCGCGACGGAAACGGACTTCCATGGCACTCGATCTCCTCGCGGACGCGCTCGACGACCTCGACCCCGACGAGGGAGCCGTCGAGACCGCCGAACTCGTCGTCAGCGACGACGTGCTCGTGAAACTGTTCGCGCTCGGTCCCGGCGCCGAACTCGACCCGCACGAGCACGCCGACAGCACGAACGTCTTCCACGTGCTCGACGGCGAGGTGACGGTCGTCCGCGACGACGAGGCGGAGGCGGTCGCCGCGCCGGGGGTCGTGCTGCACGAGCGCGGCGACGTCCACGGCGCGCGAAACGAGACGGACGAGGTGGTCGCGTTCACCGCGAGCCTCTGTCCGCTCCCCGGAAGCGGCTGATCGGCCGGAGGGACACGTCCACCGCTCGCGACCACGGCCGTTGTCCTCGAGCGCCCCCGGGTGCAGTGAGTCGTAGTTGGCGTCGTGTACGCCGGTCTTGATACCGACGAGCGGCGCAGTCGCTAGCGCAACGGAGACTGCCGAAAACAGCGTCGGCGGCGTTACTCGATGAGAACGGCGTTGACCTGGCCCGTCTGGCCCGGTCGAGAGGTGACGCGCGCCTCGCCCTCACTGGTGGTGATGACGGCGCCCTTCGTGATGATGTTCCGGCGGACGTAGTTCACGTTCGAGGGGTTCTCCTCGACGTTCTCGATCTCGGCCTCGACGGTCTCGCCGCCGGTGGCGACCTGCGCGACGTCCGTCGAGAGCGCGCGGGTCTTCTCGTTCGTTCCGCGCGAGTCGATGACACGGAACCGCGGCTCGCCGACGGTCGTCTCGGCGGGCTCGCGGCCGAGCTCGTGTCGCTTCTTGTTGCTGGAGGGGCGTCGAAGGCCGCCGGTCCGCTTCCGCTTCCTGCGTCCGCTCTGGTCTTTCATAGCAGGTGAAACCCCGTGCGGCTACTTGAATCGCTCGAATCGAACCTCACGGCCCCTCGCGACCGTTCGCTACCGTTCGTCGGCGTCCTCGACGCCGGCGTCGGTTATCCTGAATCGGGCGGACTCGCCGGCGGCCTGCGACCGATGCTTCTCCAGCGTCGCCCGACGGTTCCCCCCGCGAAAGCGCTCCAGACGGAGGATCACGCCGGTCCAGTGTTCCAAGGTGTTGCCGCCGAGCGGCCGGTCGCGGTCGGCGTCGGGGTCGGCGAACACTTGGTTCGTGATCAGCACCGCGAGGTCGTGCTTGCGCGCCAGCGACAGCAGGTGGGTGACGTGGCGCGCGACCTCGCGCACGGACTCGCCGCCGCGGGAGTCCTCCGTGCGCTCCAGCCGGTAGAACCCGGTCGCGGAGTCGAGGACGATCAGGTCGACGCCGTCGGCCAGTTCCGAGGCGTCCTTCACCGCCTCTCCTTGCTCCTCGAAGCTCATTGCCTCGCTCACGACGAGTCGGCCGGCGACCTGCTCGACCGGTTCGTCCGATCGGGCCTCCGCGATGTCACGAAACCGAGCCATCGAGAGGTCCTCGGTGTCGATATAGAGGACCGACCCGCCGTCGGCGGCGACCTCGACGGCCGCCGTCAGCGCGAGGTTCGTCTTCCCCGACGCCGGCGGGCCGTACAGTTGGGTGACGACGCCGCGCTCGATGCCGCCGCCCAGGAGGTCGTCGACGGCGTCACTGCCGGTCGTGAGGAACTCGGACACGGGCAGTCGTGGGTCGTCACCACGCAAAAACCTCCCGAGTGCGGGGCGGGTCCCGATCAGTCGTCGCCTGCGGGTCTACCGGGATCGGAGACGTACTCGAAGCCGTCGCCGTCCGTCATCGCGACGCCGGGATCGCCCGCGTCGTCGTCGACGACGGGGGCCTCCTCGCCCGCCGCGAGACCCTCGTCGGCGGTCCCAACGACGCCCCCGTCGTCCGCCTCCTCGGAGACGTCGAAGCGACCGACGAGTTCACGGAGTTCCTCGACGCGGGCCGAGAGCGTCTCGGCGGACTCGCTCACCTCGGAGACGGCGGCCGTCTGCTCCTCCGCCGAGGCGGCGGCGCTGTCGACGTCGGCGCTGGTGCGCTCGCCGATCTCGGCCACCTCCTCGGCCATCGTCACGACCTCCTCGGTGGTCGCCGCCTGGTCGTCGGTGGCCGCGTCGATCGACTCGACGCCGTCGTTCGCGTCGTCGATCCGCTCGCCGACCGTCTCCACGGCGTCGAGCGCCTCCTCGACGACCTCGACGCCGTCGTCGACGACGTCCTCGGTCGCCGCCATGTCGTCGGCGGCCGCCGCCGACGCCTCCTGCAGCGTCTCGATCCGGGCGGCGATCTCGTCGGTCGCGTCGCTCGTCTCCTCCGCGAGCGTCTTCACCTCGTCGGCGACGACCGCGAAGCCGTCCCCCTCCTCGCCGGCCCGCGCCGCCTCGATCGACGCGTTGAGCGCAAGGAGGTTCGTCTGCTCGGCGATCCCGTCGATGAGGTCGACGACCTCGGTGATCTCGGCCATCTCGTCGGCGACCCGGTCGACCTCGTCGGCGGTCCGGTCGGTTCGGTCCGCAACCGCGGTGAACGCGTCGAGGGCGTTCTCGGCGGCGTCGCCCGCCTCGTCGGCGCTGTCGGCGGCCTCCGCCGACAGGGAGGACACGTCGGCGGCGGTCGCGGCGATCTCCTCGACGGTGGCGGAGAGGCCGCCCATCTCGCCGCTGACCTCGCTCAGTCGCTCGGCCTGCTCGTCGCTGGCGCCGGAAACGTCGGTCATGGCGCGGCTGACCGAGGCGCTCGCGTCCTCGATCTGGTCTGCACCGGCGGCGACGGCCGCGGCGCGCTCGTCGGCCTCGTCGGCGAACGCGCGGACGGTGCCGACGGTGTCCTCGAGATCGTCGACCATGCGGTTGAACGCGCTGGCGATCTCTTCGAGCGCCTCGTTGTCGGCGTCCTCGTCGAGTCTGACCGTGAGGTCGCCGTCGGCACACCGCGCCATCGCGTCGCCGTACTCGTTCGCGCGGCGCTCCAAGGAATCGGCCAGCGCCTCCGCCTCCGCTTTCGCGTCGGCGGCCCGTTCGCGTTCGGTTCGCGCCTGTTCGATCCGGTCGGACAGGTCGTCGCGCATGTCGCCGAAGGAGCCGTACAGCGTGCCGATCTCGTCGACCCGATCCGTCGAGACGGACACGTCGAGGTCGCCGGAACCGAGCGATCGGGCGCGGTCGCTGAGGTCGTCGAGCGCGTCGCCCGTCGGCTTGGCGATGAGCACGCCCGCGACCACGAACCCGGCGAGGGCGGTGGCGACCAGCAGGAGGATGTTCTGTCGGACGCCGTCTGCGACCGCGTACGCGCCGTCGGCCGGGACGTGCACGGCCATCACCCACGAGGTACCCGGGACGCGGGCGTACGAGACGACGAGGTCGCGGTTCAGCGATTCCTCGATCGTCGCGTCCTCGGTGACGACGTCGTTCCCGTCGAGCGCGCGCTGGAACGTGTCGCCGGTGGCGCCGAGGTACGACTGGCTGATCGCGTCGGGGTCGTCCGCCATCAACACGATGCCGTTGCGGTCGACGACGCGAACGAACCCGCCCTCGACGGGCGTCGAAAAGCCCTCCCCGATTGCCCCAGTGTCGGCGACGAGTACCACCGCGCGATCGGGCGCGGAGGGGACCGCGCTGACGAACCCGATCATCGGCCCGTCGTTCGTCCGGTACACCGACGACGTGGCCGTCCGGTCGGCGGAGGCGGGGGTCACCGCCGGCGCCCACGCCAGCGACGCCTCCGCGAGCGACGCGTCCTCGATGTCCGGGTCGCTGGACGCGAGCACGGTCCCTTCGTCCGTGTCGACGTAGTGGATCGCGTGCACGTCGTTCGGAAGGGCACGGAGCTCCGTGGTGAACACCGGCCGGAGCTTCGCGATGTTCCCCTCGCGAACGTCCTGGTACTCCGAGATCATACGCACGGCCGTGCCCCGCTGGCTCAACCACTCGGAGAGCCCGTCGGCCTCGGACGTCGTCACCGTCGTCAGGTCGTTCCGGACGTTCTCCTGAAGGTCCGCAGTCGTCGAGGAGACAGCGAACGCGCCGACTCCCCCCGTCGCGAGGATCAACACGAACAGCACCGTCGCGAACTTGCGAACGATCCCGCGACGTATCACGTCCGGAACCAGTCGGGCACCTATCGAGCGCTCAGAACCGCCGGTCATAGTATTTCGACCTTCTCGATCCCACGGTTAACAGTAGCTCCCCAAGTATCACACTGGAGAACCAGCTGTCGAGCGGGGGACGGCGACACCGTCAAGCCGCCGAGCGCCCTACTCGGGGGCGAGTGATCGTAGTCGTCACCGACGATTTCGCCCTGTATCACGCCGCGGTCACGGAGCTCCGGGAGCGGGGCGCGACGTTCACCACCCGCGAGCCCGACGCCGACCTCCCCGAGCGCGCGGCGGTCGTCATCTCGGCGCCGCACGACGGCCTCAGCTTCCGCGACGAGTCGGTCGAGCACGTGACCACGACCGCCGACCGCGTCCGCGACGGCGTCGAGGAGGCGCTCGGCGGGCTCCGCGGGGGCGACGGTCGAACCGTCGTCGGCGTCGATCCCGGCGAACAGCCGGGTATCGCGGTGCTGTCGGGGGAGACCGTGGTCGCCGCGTACCACGTTCCGCTGGCCGACGCCGCCGACACCGTCCTCGCCGAGATCGACGACGAGCCGGACGCGCTGGTGCGCGTGGGGGATGGGGACCGCCTCCGGAGCGCACGGATCGTGAACGAACTAGAGAACGTCTCGGTCGAACTCGTCGACGAGTCGGGGACGACGCCGACGCTCGGCCGCGGCGCCGGCGGGAAAGGGATGGCGGACGTGCTCGCTGCCGTCAACATCGCCCGCATGGACGGGGAGCCCGTCGAGACGCGCGCGGTCGAGCCGACGGCGGGCGAGATCCAACGGATCAAGAACGAGTCACGCGACCGTTCGGCGGGCGACCTCACCGTGAGCGAGGAACTGGCCCGCAAGGTCGCCCTCGGCGAGCTGACGGTCGCGGAGGCCATCGCCGAACAGCGCGACGGCTGACCGCCGTCGAGCGGCGTGTCCGGTGACCGTCGGCGGAAGAAACTGAGGCGGGAAGCCGGCTCAATCTCGACCGACGAACACGGTCTTCACCCGCACACTACACGCCGGGCAGCACAGCGTCTGCCACGCGTCGGGGTCGAGACCGCCCATCGTCTCAGTTCGCGTCGCCTCCGCCGCCCCGAACTCCGCCCCGCAGTTGTCGCAGGTGTAGCGGTTCTCGTCGCTCATCACTCCGAGCGGTCGTCTCCCGACCGTGTCGCTGCCGCGGACGCGTCGTCTTCCCGCCGCTCGCCGTCCAGCCGCTCGCGTACGATCGCCTCCGCGCGCCGGAGCACCTCGCGCACCGGGACCCCGGCCTCGCGCGCGGCGACCGCTGCGTCGTCGTACTCGGCGCTCACGTCGTACACCTCGCCGTCGCCGTCGCTGGCGATCTTCACCGGGATCTCGTGGGCGGTGCCGCCCTTCTCGAGCGCGAGTTCGACCGTCTCGAAGCGCCGGTCGGCGATCCACCGATGGCTGGCTCCGCCCTCGCGGACGCCGAGCGAGCCGGTCTCCTCGGCGAGTCGGCGGGCGACGCGGTCGGCGTCCTCGGGCTTGCAGATCACCTTCACGAGGTGGCCGGGGCGAGACTTCTTCATCGTGGCCGGGAGGATCGACACGTCGCGGGCGCCGGCGTCGGCGAGCGTCCCTTGCAGGCCGCCGAGCACCTCCGGCGCCGCGTCGTCGAGGTTCGTCTCCAGCACGGCCACGTCGTCGCGGGCGAGTCCGCCGCGCTCGGCCTCGCCGACGACGGCCCGGAGCACGTTCGGTCGGTCGGGGAACGTCCACCCCCCGGCGCCGTACCCCGACGCCGCGACCCGCAGCGACGGGAGGCGCTCGACGCCCTCCGCGTAGTGCGCGAGGATCGCCGCGCCCGTGGGCGTGAGCAACTCGGCGTCGACGGGACCGCCGCGCAGCGACCAGTCGGCGCGCTCCGCGATCTCGACGACGGCGGGCACCGGAACCGGGTAGACGCCGTGGCTGAAGTCGACCTCGCCGCCGCCCGTCGAGAGCGGGGTCGTCACGACGCGGTCGGGATCGAGGTCGTCGAACAGCAGGCACGCGCCGACCACGTCCGCGATCGCGTCGTCGGCGCCGACCTCGTGGAAGTGCGTCCCCTCCAAGTCGGTGCCGTGGACCGACGACTCCGCCTCCCCGAGGATCTCGAACGTCGCGAGCGCGTCCGTCCGGACCGACTCCGCGATATCCATCCCCTCGACGACCTCGATGACCTCGGCGTACGTGCGCTGCGGGCCGTGTCCCTCCGCGTTATGCTCGTGATCGTGGCTGTGGTCGTGATCGTGGCTGTGGTCGCGCGTGGATCCGGCGTCGCTGCCGAGGTGACGAACCCGAGCGCGGGTGCTCGCGATGCCGTTCCGCTCGGTCGCTTCGAACTCGTAGCGGACCGGCAGCGCGTCTTCCACGGGCGCGAGCGCGTCCGGGTCGGCCCCGGCGGCGGCGAGCGCGCCGAGGATCATGTCTCCGGCGGCGCCCATCCGGCCGTCAAAGGCGATCGTTCGCATGATCGACCGATCGCCCCCCGGCGTGAAGTCGCTACCGCCACGGCGTCGGGACGGACCCGACGACCACGCACTCGACCCGTCGATCGCGTCCCCGAATCGGTCGCCGTCGGCGGTGGTGTTTTCAGTCCGGGCCCCGTATCGTGCGATTGATTAGCACGTCCTGCGTCCCCGACGCTGGCCCGGAATTCCCGCGTTCCGGCGCCACGGTACGCAACGGAGGGCTTAACAGCCGTCCGGACGGACGTACTTGGAACGAACACCAGTCAACCCATCATGAATGAAGTCCAACTCGAAGTCGCGAAGGCGTACCCGAACGACTCCGGCCGGGGGATCGCCCGCCTCGACCCGGACACCCTGCTGCACCTGAAGCTCTCTCCGGGCGACATCATCGAGATCGAGGGGGCCGAGACCACCGCCGCGAAGGTGTGGCGCGCCGACCGGCAGGACTGGAACACGGACACCGTCCGCATCGACGGGTTCACGCGCCAGAACGCCGACGTCGGCATCGGCGAACGCGTCACGATCCGGAAGGCCGAGGCGAAGAAGGCCGAGAAACTGACGCTCGCGCCGCCGGAGGAGGCGTCGGTGCAGTTCGGCTCCGACGCCGCCGGCATGGTGAAACGCCAGATCCTCAAGCGCCCGGTCGTCGAGCGCGACATCGTCCCCGTGATGTCGAGCACGAACCACCCGTTCATGCGCTCGCCGGGGCAGGCGATCCCGCTCATCGCCGTCGACACCGAGCCCGACGGCGTCTGTCTCATCACCGAGGACACCGACGTCGAACTGCGCGAGGAGCCCATCTCCGGGTTCGAGAAGACCGGCGGCGGCATCACCTACGAGGACATCGGCGGGCTCCAACAGGAGATCCAGCGCGTCCGCGAGATGGTCGAGTTGCCGATGAAACACCCCCAGATCTTCAAGAAGCTGGGGATCGAGCCCCCGCAGGGCGTCCTCCTGCACGGCCCGCCGGGCACCGGGAAGACGCTGCTGGCGAAGGCCGTCGCCAACGAGACCTCCGCGAGCTTCTTCTCGATCGCCGGCCCCGAGATCATCTCGAAGTACTACGGGGAGTCCGAGCAACAGCTCCGGGAGATCTTCGAGGACGCCAAGGACGAGTCGCCCTCGATCATCTTCATCGACGAGCTGGACTCCATCGCGCCCAAGCGCGAGGACGTGACCGGCGAGGTCGAGCGGCGCGTCGTCGCCCAACTGCTGACGATGATGGACGGGCTGGAGACGCGCGGACAGGTGATCGTCATCGCGGCGACGAACCGCGTCGACTCGGTCGACCCCGCGCTCCGGCGACCCGGTCGCTTCGACCGCGAGATCGAGATCGGCGTCCCGGACGAGGTCGGCCGCAAGGAGATCCTCCAGATCCACACCCGCGGCATGCCGCTGTCGGACGACGTCGGCCTCGACCGCCTGGCCGACGAGACCCACGGCTTCGTCGGCGCCGACATCGAGAGCCTCACCAAGGAGGCGGCGATGAAGGCGCTGCGGCGCTACCTCCCGGAGATCGACCTCGACGAGGAGGACATCCCGCCGAGCCTCATCGACCGGATGATCGTCAAGCGCGACGACTTCGCCAGCGCGCTCGCGGAGGTGGAGCCATCGGCGATGCGGGAGGTGCTCGTCGAACTCCCGAAGGTCACGTGGGAGGACGTCGGCGGCCTCGACGAGGCCCAACAGCAGGTGAAGGAGGCCGTCGAGTGGCCGTTGCGGACGCCCGAGAAGTTCGAGCGGATGGGCGTCGAGGCCCCGAAAGGGGTGCTGCTGTACGGACCGCCCGGCACCGGGAAGACCCTGATGGCGAAGGCCGTCGCCAACGAGACGAACGCGAACTTCATCTCGGTGCGCGGACCGCAGCTGCTGTCGAAGTGGGTCGGCGAGTCCGAGAAGGCCATCCGGCAGACGTTCCGGAAGGCCCGGCAGGTGGCCCCGACGGTCATCTTCTTCGACGAACTCGACTCGCTCGCACCCAGCAGGGGTCAGGACATGGGGAACAACGTCTCCGAGCGCGTCGTCAACCAGCTCCTGACTGAACTCGACGGTCTCGAGGAGATGGAGAACGTGATGGTGATCGGGGCGACGAACCGGCCGGACATGATCGACCCGGCGCTCATCCGCTCGGGCCGGTTCGACCGGCTCGTGATGATCGGCCAGCCCGACGAGGAGGGGCGCGAGCAGATCCTCAAGATCCACACCGCCGACACGCCGCTGAGCGCCGACGTGAGCCTGCGCGAGCTCGCCGAGCGCACGGACGGCTACGTCGGATCCGATCTGGAGTCGATCGGCCGTGAGGCCGCTATCCAAGCGCTGCGCGAGGACGACGACGCCGAGGAGGTCAACATGCGCCACTTCGAGCAGGCGATGGAGTCGGTCCGACCGACCATCTCCGACGAGATCATGAGCTACTACGCCGACATCGAAGAACAGTTCAAGGGCGGCGGCACCGACAGCCTCCGCTCGGACCGGGGCGGGCGGGTCGGCTTCCAGTGAACCTCGGTTAACGGGGCCTCACGCGCCTTCGGAAGGCCCGCTTCGCTCCTCTTCCGTGCGCTCGTTCGCTTCGCTCACGAGAACTTCGGCGCGCTCGAACCCCGTCAACACCCGTTCATGTCGTCGGATTCCGACTGCTGACGGGAGATGTTCGGTTTCCCGCACCTTCCGTAAGTGTCAGTGGGAGACTATTCCGGTCGGGCGAGTTCGACGTGAAACTCGGTCCCCGTCGGGGTGTTCTCTGTGGCCTCGATCTCCCCGCCATACTGTTCGAGCAGCGTTTTCACGAGATAGAGGCCCATCCCGGTCCCTGAACTGTCGATCCCTTTCTGGCCCTGTTCGAACAGGGACTTCCTCAGTTCGCGGGGGATCCCCGGACCGTTATCCGCGATGTGAACCAGCACCGTCTCGTTCCGCAGTGCCGTCCGGATCTCGACGACGGGCACGTCCTTGTCGTTGTGCTGTACAGCGTTATTCAGCAGATTGCGGAAGACGGACGAAAGCATCCCGTTCGCTAGCACTTCGACGTTCGGGACCTCGTCAACGATCGTGAACTCCGCTCGTGGGAAGAATTCGCGTCGCAGGTCGAGCTCGTGTTCGAGGATCGCACGGAGCGAAACCGGTCTGAGTTCCATCTCTGCGCCACTCCCGATGGTCTCGGCGTACTCCCGAGCGATCTCGGTGAGCTCCACGACGTGGTTCGCGGCCGACAGCATCTTCTCTAGCAGGTCGCCTCCGTCATCGACGTGTGGTTCGAGGAGTTCTCCCCACCCAAGCAGGATGCCCATGTCGTTACGGATGTCGTGTCGGAGCACCCGGTTGAGCGCCTCGAACTCCTGCTCACGGCGCTTTTGATCCGTGATGTCCGTACAGATGCCGACGACCCGCTGTAGCGTTCCGTCGTCGTCTCGGATAGGGATCTGCCGCGTGTGGACCCACCGTATCGTTCCGTCCGGATGGACGGATCGGGCCTCGTACGATTCCTCGGAGACCTGCGAATTGGCCGTCTCCATGTACGACACGATCTGTTCGAGATCGTCCGGATGAATTCGATCGAGCAGTTTGGACGGGTCATCCGCTATCGTCTCGGCGGAAACACCCCAGATCCCCTCGGCACCGGCACTGACGTATTCGAACTCGCCAGGGCCAGAGACGATCCAGATCGCGATGCCGTCGAGATAGTCGATCAGCGAACGGAAATCCGGCTCCGCCGATCCGGTCATGTGATATTGTATCTTCCTCACAACATCAAAAACCCACCGGCGAGAAGAGGGTCGTCCTAGTAGATGAGCTCGTCGTCGTTCTCGACCATGTACAGGGTCCGAGCGGCGATGTTGACCGCGTGGTCGCCGACGCGTTCGAGGTCGCGGATCGTGAGCAGGAGCCGAGAGACGTCCGTCATCATGTCGTCGATGTCCTCCTCGGTGACACCCTCCCGTTCGAGGAGTTCCCGCATGACTGCGGCGCTCGCGTCCTCACACAGCTTGTCGACGTCGTCGTCGTCCGTGGCGACCGCGTAACACGCCTCGGAGTCCTCCTCGGCGTAGGCTGTCATGGCGTCGTCGAGCATCTCCAGGGTCGCCTCGCCGATTCGCTGGACGTCCACGTCGGGGAACACGTCGCGCTCGGCCTGGAGGCTGTACTCGCCGAGGTTGGTCGCGAGGTCGCCGATGCGCTCGAGGTCGGTGATGATCTTGAACGTCGCCGCGATGAACCGCAGGTCGCCCGCGACCGGCTGCTGGAGCGCGAGGAGGTCGACGCAGTCCTGCTCCAGTTCGAGATACAGTTGGTTCACCTCGGCGTCCTCGTCGATGACCCGCTGCGCGAGCTCCTCGTCTTTCGTATCGAGGGCGTCCATCCCCATACGCAGGCGCTCGGCGACGATCTCGCTCATGTAGAGCACGTCCTCGCGGAGCTCCTCGAGGCGTTCCTGATACTGTTTCCGTGGCATACTCACGACTCCCTCGGCGCGGGTCGTAAGAGTTTGTGTTCGTGCGCTGGTTCGTGTACAGAGCTCACCCTAACGCTCCTGAGCGGTTCCGAGCGGTCCCGAGCGCGATCCCCGCCGTCCGGGTCCGTGTCGATCTGTCGCCGCCGACGTTATTCCGGCGTCGCCCCTACGATCGCCGTGTTCCGTCGATCGTTCCTGCTCGCTGGTGCCGCTGCGCTCGCCGGCTGTTCGTCTCCGGGGAGCGATGCCGGCGGTCGAACGGTCAACCCCGCGTTACGGTCGACGCCGACGGCCTCGCCCACCCCGACGCCTGAGCCGACCGCCTACGGCGCCGGCGACGCCGACGCGCTCGACCGCCCCCGCTCGGTGGTCGTCTCGAACCGACTCGTCAGATCCGAGTGGGTCACGCTCCGGATCACGGAGGGCGAAACGGACGTACTCGCTCGGACGGTCCGTGTTCCTCCGGCCGGCCGAACCGTCCTCGCCGACGTGCTGGGTATCGCGCGCCCGTACACCGTGTCCGTGCGGACCGCCGACAACCGCCGGCGGACGATCGACTGGGCTCCCGGTCCGGGCGGCGACGACCTGGGGATCGACCTCGACGGCGGCGTGAGCGTCCGCGACGTCTACCCGCCGTCGGCGGCGCCGTCGTTCGTCGAGGGGTCGACCGGCGGGCTCGTCGCGTCCTCGAGCGGGACCGCCGCGGCCGTGCTCGTCGTCGACGCGCCGACCGAGGGCGGGCGCCTCCGGGTCACCGCCTCGGACGGCGGCGGCGCCGCGGGCGTCGACCTCCGCGTGCCGCCCGCGTCACGCGTCCCGGTCCCGCTGTCGGTGCCGCAGGGGCGGATCTCCGTCTCCGTCGAGACGGACGCGGGCGACGACCGCCGCGGCTGGCGCCCGCTGGAGGACGGTCCGCTGTACTGTCTGCTCGGGGAGTCGCCGCGACTGGTGTGTGACCTGCTGGTGCGCGACGTGCTCGTCGAGAACGCCACCGATTCCGACGCCGTCGTCGACGTCGCCGTCGACGCCGACGGGGAGCAGGTGCTCGACCGGACCGTCTACCCGACCGCGAACGCGACCGTTCGGGTAGGGACGGCCGTCCCGCCCGCCGGGGCGTTCACCGTCAGGGCGACCCGCGGCGACGGGGGAGAGACGGTCCGGCGGTCGTTCGCGCGCTGTCCCGCCCGCGGGCCGCTCGTCGTCCGCCTCGGGAACGACGACGGCGGCATCGAGATCGGAGCGCGAGCCGTCGATGGCGTCGCTGAACGGCGTGAACGTCGGAGAACCGGGTGACCGGTGGCGGAAAACGGACGACACAGAACGGGCGAGGAACCGCATCCGGCCGGAGAACCGAACCGGACGTGTTACCCGAACTTGCCGGTGATGTAGTCCTCGACGCGCTGGGAGTCGGGGTTCTCGAAGATCTTGTCGGTGTCGTCGAACTCGACCAGCTCGCCGCCGGTGAGGAACACCGCGGTCTTGTCCGAGATACGGGCCGCCTGCTGCATGTTGTGGGTGACGATGACGACCGTGTACTCCTCGGCGAGGTCGTCGATGAGGTCCTCGATCTTCGAGGTCGCGACGGGGTCAAGCGCCGAGGCCGGCTCGTCCATCAGGATGACTTCCGGGTCGGGCGCGATGGCCCGTGCGATACACAGGCGCTGCTGTTGCCCGCCCGAGAGGTCCAGTCCCGACTCGTCGAGTTGGTCCTTCACCTCGTCCCACAGCGCCGCGCGCTTGAGCGACTCCTCGACGATCTGGTCGTAGTCGCCCTCCTTGTTCTGGATGTCCAGCCCGTAGGCGACGTTGTCGTAGATCGACTTGGGGAACGGGTTCGGCTTCTGAAACACCATTCCGACCCGACGGCGGAGCGCGACGGGGTCCACGTCGTCGTCGTAGACGTTCTTCCCACGGAGGAAGAGATCGCCCTCGACTCTGGCGGCGTCGATCATGTCGTTCATCCGGTTGATGCATCGGAGGAAGGTCGACTTTCCACAACCCGATGGGCCGATCATCGCGGTGACGCGGTTCTCGGGGATCTCCATCGAGATGTCGTTGAGCGCGCGGGTGTCGTTGTAGTAGACGCTCACGTCGCGCGCCTCGACGAGCGTCTTCGCCTCGCCGTTGGTGGCGCTGGCGCTCACGCTCTCGCTGACGTCCGTCTGGATCGACATCTCCGTCGACGGATCGCTCGTCGTCGTTTCGCCGCCGTCGGGCTCGATTCCGTCGTCCGCCGGTCCGTGTCGATCAGTCATGATTATGGATTACTGCTCACTCTGATACCTGTTTCGCAGGACGATCGCGATCGAGTTCATCGCCAGCAGGACGCTGACGAGCACCACCACGCCCGCCGGGACGGCCTTGGTGTAGAAGTCCTCGCTCGCGAAGAGGCTCGACCACGCGAACACCTGCAGCGGCATGGCGCTGACCTTCGAGGAGAACCCAGTTGGCAGCGAGAACAGGACGCTCGGCGCTCCGATCATGATGAGCGGAGCGGTCTCGCCGATCGCCCGACCCAGCGCGAGGATCGTCCCGGTGAGGATCCCCGGGAACGCCCGCGGGAGCACGACCCGTCGGACCGTCTGCCACTTCGTCGCCCCCATCCCGTAGGACGCCTGCCGCATCTCGTTGGGGACGCTCCGGATCGCCTCCCGCGAGGAGATGATGACGATCGGGAGGATGAGCAGCGCCAGCGTCGCGCCGCCGATGAGAACGGTTCCCGTCGACC
>Ga0207771_100023_pt1 | contig 141638 bp, 129 predicted proteins | sample A23M2SouthBayCA_2_FD_187731 | JGI IMG/M metagenome (GOLD analysis project Ga0207771, IMG submission 187731) | Aerobic enrichment media microbial communities from Eden Landing Ponds, California, USA - A23 M2 (2) (SPAdes) | ecosystem: Environmental > Aquatic > Marine > Unclassified | place... | reverse complement strand
CCAACCCCGACGCCGACTCCAACGCCGACGCCGACCCCAACCCCGACGCCAACGCCGACCCCAACCCCGACGCCAACGCCGACATCGACCCCAACCCCGACGCCGACGCCAACGCCGACCGCAACCCCCTCCCCGACGCCAACGCCAGCGCCGACACCGACCGCTACGGCAACCCAGACTCCGACCCCGAACCCGACCGCCACGGCAACACCGACGCCAACCGACACGGCAACGCCACTCCCAACACCGACTCCAACAGCGACCATCACACCGACCGAGACGCCGACCCAGACGGCCACGACGACGTCGACGTTCACGTCGCAAACGACAGAATCTCCGACGGCTACGACGCCACCGGCGACCACCGAGCAGGCCGCCGCCGAGGAATCGCAGCCGGAGACGACCACGACGACCGGTCCAGGACTGGGCGTACTCGTGACGCTCGTCGCAGTTCTGGCGGTGACGGCGCTGTACAGACGGCGCGAATGAGCGTCGACTGGCGACCCCTGCTGTCACCGGTCAGAGAGCGAGTGGGACGGGCGCGAACCCAGATCCGCACCGACCTCCGGGACGACCCGTACCTGGGCTACATTCTGGTCCTCGCCCTGGTCCTCGCGGGCTTCTGGTTCTGGCATCGGGTGCCCAACTTCGCGACCCGCGACGAACGCTGGCGGGTGATCGACCCGTTCGAGACGCTGGGGTACGTCGTCGCCGACCCGAGTCTCGACTCGCTGCGCGAGGGCGTCGGCTACTGGCGCACGTACGGCGCGACGATGTATCTCTACGGACTGGTCGCGCTCCCGGCGATGGCCTACCTCTTCGTGACGGGGAATCTCGACCTCGCAACGGCGACGACCGACGCCTGGCGCGGCGGACTGTGGAACCACTGGCTCGAACTCCCCGCGTGGCTCTGGACGACGACGGTCCTCGCGGCCCGACTGACGAACGTCGCCCTCGCCGTCGGCTGTGTCTACGTCGTCTACCGCATCGGGACCACGATGGACGGCCGCCGCGCGGGCCGACTCGCCGCGCTCCTGTTGAGTCTGACCTGGGGACTGCTCGTGCTCGCTCACGAGGCCGGCGAGGACGTCCCCGCGCTCTTTTTCCTCCTCTGTACCGTCTACGCGGCGCTCCGGTACGTCGAGACCGGCGAACCCGGGTGGTTCTACGGCGGCTGTCTCGCCGGCGGGACGGCGATGGCGTTCAAACTGACCGCCGGCGTGGCAGTCCCGCTGCTCGGCCTCGCGTACCTCCTGCGAGCGCGCCGACCGGAGACCACACGTCGAGGGGCACTCGCCAGGCCGAAACTCCTCGTCGTCGGCGGCCTCTGTGGCGCCGTGGCGGTCTTCGTCGGCTATCCCGGTGTCTTGCTGGGCGGGATCGACGTCCTCACCGACAGAGTCGCGCGGGGGACGGCCTCGAAGAGTGCCCTCCACGGCTACGTGGCGGCGCCGAGCTGGTGGTGGCTGCTCCGCGGGTCGGCACAGGCCGTCGGTCTCCCCCTCCTGATAGGGCTCGTAGCGGCGATCCCGGCCGGACTGCTCCGGGTCCGCGAGGAGTCACTGGCCGCGGACGGGATCGCGCTCGCGCTCGCGGGCCTGGTCGTCTATCGCCTCGTCTACTCGCTGTGGTCGTACATCCGCCCGCATCATCTACTACCGGCGCTCGCGTTACTGACACTCGTCCTCGCCGTCGTGCTCGCAGAGTGGCTGGAGCGACGACCCGCGGTCGCCCGGCCGGTCGTCGCCCTGTTGCTCGTCACGACCGCACTCTACGCGGGCGTGGGTGTTCTGGGGTACGCCGACCAGCCCAGGGACGGCGCGACCGGGTGGCTCGCCGATCGGACTGACGGAAACACCACTATCGAAACCTACGTCACCGACCCACAGGAGGCGCCCGTCCCGCACGGAGCGACTATCTATCGGCCGACCCAGCGAGCGATGACCGTCGACGGCGAGCGCGTCCGCCCGTCCACGACCCGGTGGATGCTGGCGATGCCCGAACGCTGCCCGACGTACCTCGTTCTGAACGCCCACGAATCCCTGCAGTATCTGGCTCCGAACGACTACAGTCGGCGGGCGGCGCTGCTCGCGAACCCGGAACGAGAGCGCTACGTCCGGGACCTGCTGGACGGAGACACCTATCCCTACGAGGTAGTTGCACGGTTCGGTCCTCAGCCCCGCTATCTCCGCTCGGAACGACGCCCCCCGGTCTGGCGTGCAGTCGTGAACGCCGGCGTGTTTCCCCGTTCGGTCCAGTACGGCGACGGCCAGGACCTCGGTACCGACCAGTACACCGTGATACTGGAACGGACGGGAGCGTGTGACCCCGCAGAGACCTCGCCGCTCCGGTGAGGGGGCAATCCCGGTACGACGGCTAGCTCCAGTGGGCCGTCTCGTCACCCCAGAGCCCGCTGGACGAAGACGCCGAGAACGAGATACGCGTAGGCGAGGGTGCCGACCAGCGAGACGACCTGTCCCGCAGTGGCCACACCACCGGCGGACGAGAACGCGCCCACCACTTCTATCGCGAGGCCGCCGGCGAGCAGTGCCATCGTTCCGAGCGCGAGTCGGTCGCCTGCGCCGGGAAACCGGCCCACGGTCGGCGGGTAGAACTGGTAGGTGACGCCGACGATGGTGAGTCCGAGAAAGCCCAGCACGTTGAGTCGGTAGTGAGCGACCACGAGGGAAACAGAGACCGACTCGACAGCCATGGTGATACCCAACGCGACGCCGACGACGCCGGCTGCGACGCCAGCCAGGGGCCCGTAGAAGCCGACGCGGTCGCGGTCCGTCGCGCGATAGAGTCGGACGTACACTACGGCCCATCCAACCATCGCGACGGCTTCGAGACCGGCGCCGGCGTGCAGGAGCGGCCCGGCCGGAATCGCGACCGCGATCAGGGCCGGACCGACGGCGGCCGGCGGGAGGACCAGCCACGGGAGCCGTCGGTCGACCGACGAGACGAGAAACCGCGGCAACAGACGGAACCCGACGGCGAAGACGAGCAACGCCCCGGTGCCGGCGGCGAGCAGGTGCGAGACTCTGGGCGGGTAGCCGTCGAGCAGTCCCGGGGCGGCGGTGTGCATCGCGAGCGTCTCCCAGGTCCCGACGGCGAGGTACACGAGGACGACCGGGACGAACAGGTTCGCCGCGCGGTCGACGGGTCTGCGGTCGGCGTTGTGCTCGCCGGTACCGGTCTCGGCGCCGAGGAGGTTCGACCGAACCGTCGCGAGCACCGTCCCGAGGAAGACGGCCACGCCGAGCGTCCAGGCGACGGCGCCGACGGTGCCCACGAGTTCCGGAACGCCCGACAGCGGTACGAGTGCGAGGCAGGCGACGCCCACGGTCGTCAACGGGAACTGGACCGCGGGAGCGACCGACCACGCCAGGCCCCGGTCGAAGTAGGAGGGGACGAGCGCGTAGGCCTTCCCGGAGACGACGTGGAGGACGAACCCGTAGACACCCAGCGTGACGGCGGTTCGCCTCGGGAGGTCGACGAGCACCGCGGCCTGCCAGGCGACGAGCGCCACCACCCCAGTCGCGACGAGGACTCGTGACCAGCGGGACGTCGTCGCCGACATGTCCCGTCGTTCGACCGCCCTGCTCCTCAAACTGGTGGCGAACACGGCCGGACTATCCGGCGTGTGAGACGAGCAAATGCCCCGTATCCGAACGTGTTCGCGCCAACTGTGAGGCGGGCGGCGGGGCTACCTCGAAATATGCCAGCAACGACGCTCGACCTGCGTGACGTCCCCCCCGCCCAGCGCCACCCGAAGATCCACGACGCGTTCGCTGCCCTCGACAGCGGCGAGACGCTCCGGATCGTCAACGACCACGAACCGAAGCCGCTGTTCTACGAGTTCCAGGCAGAGGTCGAGAGCTTCGACGCGGAGAACTACGACGTCGAGCGCCGCGGCGTCGAGGAGTTCGTCGCCGACCTCCCCAAGCGATGACCGACTCGACGGCCGCCGGGGCGACCGAACTCGTCCACCTGCCGGACCTCGACGACGACGACGGTCGGGGCGTCCTCTTCGAGGGCGAACCGAGGACGGTCCGACTCGCACTCGACGCCAGCGATTCGGTCCCGCCACACGAACATCCTGGCCGGGAGATCGTCTGTCACCTGCTCGAAGGCGAACTGACGATGACGCTCGGCGAGACGGACTACGAACTCGTCGCCGGCGACGTCCTCCGCTTCGACGGCGACCAGGACATCTCGCCGACCGCCGAGACCGACGCCGTCGCACTGCTCGTCCTCGCCGAAGGGTGACGCGACGGTAGTAGCGCCCGGCGAAAGACGCCACTCGATGGGAGACGGCGACACGACTGGAGAGGACAGCCGACGAGAGCCGAGAGTTACCCGAACAGTTCGAGGCCCGTCTCGACGGTCTCCTCGTCGTCGGCAGCGGCCGCGGCACGGAGACTCTCTTCGGGAACGGCGAGCAGGCGCTCGACGAGTCTGTCGGCGAGCCGCTCGACTGCCTCGCGGTCGGCCTCTGAGACCTCTCCGCCGGCATCGAGTTTCGTGATCGCCGTCTCGACTTCCTCGTTGCGGACCGCCGTCGCGCGCTCGCGGATCCGCCTGACCGCCGCGTGTTCTGTGGCGGGTGAGCGCTCGGTGCTCGCTCGCTGCCCGGTCATGCCTGCCAGATGGCGGTTACGACGGCCCCATCGTCGGTCTCGGCGGTGGCATACTCGTAGCCCCGGTCGTCGAGTTTCGGGTAGAGGTGCTGGGGTGCGCGGTCGTTGATCTGGACGAGGACCGTCTCCGCGTCGAGCTCTGGCAGTCGTTCCAGTGTCCGAGCCATAGGTTCGGGCGGCCCGAGGTTCCTGACGTCTATCCGTTCGCGTGGGGCATCCGTCGGTGCTCCTGCCTCACGGACCGCGACATCGAGGTTCACTGTCGCCGACATACCCTGTGATCCGCTCTCGACAGCCCCGGACGTTTTCCCGAACAGGTTCGGCCCTCTCCGGACAGGCCCGTGACACGGGGCACTCAGCGCACACAGCGTTCCGATCCGGGTCGTCCCCTGTACGCTACAGTCGGGGTTGCTCCGGCCGCTGGACTGCCGACAGAGATACGTGTCATTCTTAACCAAAATTTATATATGTAACAGAAGCACCAGTAGACACAGACCACTGGTGGGAGTGGTGTGCGCATGCAACTCAGGGGGATCTACACGGACGACGACGCCGTTTCGCCGGTTATCGGAGTGATCCTGATGGTCGCCATCACGGTCATTCTGGCCGCAGTGATGGGGTCGTTCGTCCTCGGACTGGGGCAGAGCACGTCGACCACGAGTCCGCGGGCGACGTTCAGTTTCGAGTACGACGAACTGGACGACAACGGTCCGGACTCGGACGACTGGGGGGTCGTGAAGATCTCGCACAACGGTGGCGACACGATCCAGGACGAGGAACTGTACGTCCGCGGGAGCGGATTCAACGCCAGCGGCCAGCTCGACGGGGGGTTCGACGTGGCCGTGCCGGCGTCCGGTACCGAACTCGACGAGTACGTCTACGACAGGTACGGCGCGGAACTGGACATGACCCAGGCGGGCACCTGGAACGGGACGAAAAGCGGTGACGATAGCGCAGTCGTCGCCGGCGACTTCGTCCACGTGTACGTCGCGAGTGACTATGAACTCGACGTCGCCTTCGAGTCCGCGGAGGGACAGACCTCCGTGACATTACAGGATGACGGCGGTCCCGACGCCTGAACACGGTCGGAGTTTTCAAGCGGGCCGGCACGCTGGATTCGCAACCAGAGGCCTCAACACTGTCGCGTCCCTGTTGGGTGTATGACCGAACGGACGTACCGCTGTCTGAACTGTCGTGAGCATACGCTCACACGACCGTTCGACGTCTCGCACCTCTCTATCACCTGTCCTGTCTGTGGCGATTTCCAGCGGTTCGCCAACGAGACGGTACTCGAGAAGTTCCGGGGTTTCGAAGAGGAACCGCCCGAACATCTCGACTGGGATCGCCTCGACAGAACGAAGAAACTCATGATCAGTGAACAGATCGTCCGACAGGGCCGCAGTATCGAAGACTTCGAGTTCGAGGCGGAGGATGGCGGCGAGGACGACGGCCCCACGGCGGCGGACACAGACACTGGGACTGACAGCGACGCTGATACCGATGCCGTCGCTGAAGCCGATACTGACGTCGAAACTGACTCTCCGCCCGACAGCGCGGAGTGAACGTGGATCCATCCTCGCTGTGGGGTGACGGCGACGCGGATTGACCAAGGTTGAAGTTCCATCGGTCCTCCGCATTCGAGGCATGCAACATGTCGACACAGACGATGTCGATTCGGAGTGGCCGATGGGTGAGGCGGTCGACCGCCGCGGCCTCTCGGACCCGCTCGATACGAGCGATCTGGCGATCAACCACTACGCGATCCCTCCGGGTGAGGCCTTCTCGGGCGGGATGCACGCCCACCTCGACCAGGAAGAGGTCTTCTACGTGCTCGACGGGACCGCGACGTTCGAGACGAAACCCGAACCGACAGCCGAGAGCGAGACTGTCGAGGTGTCGGCCGACGAATCGATCCGCTTTGCCCCGGGCGAGTTCCAGCAGGGCCGCAACGAGAGCGACGAGGAGGTTGTCGCGCTGGCGCTCGGCGCGCCGAAAGGGTCCACGGAGGTCCACGTCCCCCAGGCCTGCCGGAACTGCGGCGATAGCGAGGTGCTCGCGTTCGGGATGGACGAGGACGGCACCGTCCTGGAGTGTCCGGAGTGTGGCACCGAGATCAGACCCGACGGGTGACAGAAGCGATACGGTGAGGCGTCAGTAACTCTGCTCGAGGACGGTCACGCCGGAGTCGTCGACGAGCGTGACCGTGTCGCCACCGTTGTTCCAGACAGCGCCGGTGCGCCCCCAGTACAGCGACGTCGGGGTGTCGTCCCCACTCCCGGTATAGAGCGTGACGAGTTCGCCGGGACCGAGTTCGAAGCCCTCGGGGAACTCGTAGCTGTGGTCGGCCTCGTCGCGGACCGTCCACCCGCCGAGGACCAGCGTCTCCTCGCCGACGTTCTCGAAGACGACGTACTCGTCGTTGAGGTTCTCGTTGTCGTTACCGGCGGCGTCGTAGTGGATATCTGCGACGCGCAGTCCGCTCTCCGTGGCGGTCGCAGTTCGTTCGAGTTCGCCGGTCGATTCGGGGGTACGACAGGTCCAGAGGCCGGTTCCCGCCTCCTGTGCCGCAGATTCGACGGCGTAGTAATCCTCCGAGCGAGAGAACGTCGAATCGTAGACGCGGGCGTACCCCGCTTCGAGGAGCCACCGGGTGACGTCGGTGCCGTTCACCTCGACGTAGGCGAGCAAGCGACCGTAGTCACCGCGGCCGTCCGAGAGGGGGTCGAGGACGAGTGTCGCTTGGTCGCCCGCGAGTCGGTCGCGGAGGGCCTGACTCGCCGCCTCGCCGGCCGAGCGCAGGCAGGCCCGCCCCGCCTCCGTTTCCGGAACACCCTCGAACTCCGCCGGGTCGTTCTCACCGTAGACTTCGGGTGTATCGACCCCCAGCAGGCGGACGGTGTCGGTACTCCCGTTGGCGAACCTGACGTCGAACGTGTCGCCGTCGACGACCCTGGTGACCGTCACCCGGAGTTCCGTCCCATCGCTCACAGCCGTGCCTGGTCCCGTACCGTCTACGGGGGTGTCACGTGGGGAGGGGTCGGTCGTGGTGTCGACGACGCCCGCACAACCAGCGAGGACGAGCAACACGCACACCGGCACGACGACCAGGCGGTCCATATCCGCTCTCGGGGCGGTGTCGACAAGAGCGTTGGCTGTTGGGACCGTCACCGACACCGGATTTCGACCGCCCGTCCGCCCCGTCGGGCCATCCCGTCGAACTATGAGTCTGGGCTCGTATGGTGCAGTATGGCAGAGGGACAGCTCAGCCAGCGCGAGGACTTCCGGTCGCTGGTCGACCACCTCGACGGGGTCGCCGTCTGGGTCGTCACGGAGCCAGGGGAGTTCGAGTACATCAGTTCAGGGTTCGAGGAGATCTGGGGGATCCCTGCCGAGGCGGCGATAGAAGACACCGCCCGAATGCTCGACGGGATCCATCCCGACGACCACGATCGTGTGCTCGCGGCGATGGACGAGGCCGCAAGCGAGACGACCGAACAGTCCTACGAGAACCGTGTCGTGCGACCGGACGGCACCGTCAGGTGGGTCCAGACCCGGCAGTTCCCGCTCGGCGGCGACGGCGAAGACGTGACGCAGGTAATCGGTGTCTGTACCGATATCACCGAACAGAAGCGGCGTCAGGAGGAACTCGAGGCACTGAACCGGGTCGTTCGCCACGACATCCGAAACGACATGCAGATCATCCTGGCGTGGGCCGAGATGCTCGAAGACAGGGTCGACGAGACGGGAGAGGAGTACCTCCGGAAGATCCTCGCCTCCGGACAACACGTCGTCGAACTCACGGAGATCGCCCGCGAGTACCTCGAAACGCTGACCGGTGACGAGGAGATGTCGGTAAAGCCCGTCCCGCTGCGCTCGACGCTCCGAAACGAACTCGACCGCCGGCGCGAATCCTACCCGGTCGCGGAGTTCGTCGTCGTCGGCGAGATCCCCGACGTGGAAGTCCTGGCCAACGAGATGTTACCCTCGGTGTTCAGGAATCTCCTGAACAACGCCGTCCAGCACAACGACGCCCAAGCGCCTGTCGTCGAGATAGCCTGCGAACGTGAGGAGGGGGCCGTGACGGTGACGGTCGCCGACAACGGGCCGGGGATCCCGGACGAACAGAAAGAGACTGTCTTCGGGAAGGGCCAGCGGGGCCTGGGAAGCCAGGGGACCGGGATCGGGCTCTACCTCGTGTGGACACTCCTCGAACAGTACGATGGCACAGTCACGATCGAAGACAACGAACCGACCGGTGCAGTGTTCGACGTCCGATTGCAGACCGTCGAGTGAGTTGTCTCCCGGTCGAAAGCGACGGCATGCGCCCGGTTAAAAGTAACAGCGTGAGAGACTCTGTCGCGGACGTGCTCGGGAGAGCGCTCAGTGGTCCAGTTCGACGCGTTCGCCGCTTTCGGCGGCCTCGTAGACGGCGTCGATGGCGTACTGGTCGACGAGGGCGTGGTGGCCGTCGCGGTCGATGGGCGTCCCGGTGAGGAGGTGGTCGCCGAAGTGCTCCAGCGAGCGTTTCGTCTCGCGGATCTGGTCGAACTCGGTCGTGATCGTGGTGTCGCCACGCGAGACGGTCAGGACGCGTTCGTCGCCGAGGAAGGCGTCTTCCAGGAGGAGTTCGCCCTCGGTACCGATGACCCGCAGGTTGCTCGTCTCGTGGGCGTTCTGGCTCGCCGAACACGACGCCAGGACGCCGTCGGGGAACTCGACGGTGAAGGCGGCCCGCTCGTCGGGGATCGAGGTGAACGGTTCGGTACCACTCCATACCGCACCGGAGACGGCGACGGGGTCCTCCTGAATGACGTACCGCGTCGTGTTGATAGAGTAGACTCCCAGGTCGGTGACCGACCCGCCCGCACCCGCCAGGTCGGGATTGAGCCGCCACTGGTCGGGGTTGGGGTTGATCTCCATGAGCGGCTGTGACATGTTGCCGTGGACGTGGGTCACCTCGCCGATGAACCCCTCGGCGACGAGTTCGCGCATCGTCCGGACCGCGGGCTGGACGTGCATCCGGTACTCGACGCCGAGCGTGATGTCCTCGGCCGCCTCGACGAGTTGCTCCGCCCGCTCGACGTTCGCCTCGAGCGGTTTCTCACAGAAGACTGCCTTGTCGTACTCGGCGGCGGTCTCGACGTAGGGCAGGTGCAGAGCGTTGGGCGTCGCGATGTAGACTGCGTCGTACGCGTCGACCCCGGCGCCGTCCTGGAACTCGTCGTAGGTCAGCCCGTGTTCGATCGTCTCGTGCTGGTCGGCGACGCCCTCCGCTTTCTCCGTCGAGGAACTGACGACGACCGTCGTCTCCAGGTGGTCGAGTTCGTTCGTCGCCGGGATGGCGTGGTCGAGTGTCCACCAACCCAGTCCGACCATCGCGAACCGGACCGTTCCCTCGTCCGGTTTCGGCCAGTCCTTCTCGGTGAAATCGTCGAAGTACGTACTGAGCTCCATGTCGAAACCCCCAACCCCGTCCGGTATAAGTGATGTGAATCCGGATACGAGTAAATTCTTTCACCCAGTCCACTCGAGCACCGTCGCGGCCCACGTGTACCCGGTGCCGGCGGCGAGATACAACACCGTGTCTCCCGGTGCGAGCAACTCCCGTGACCGGGCTTCGGTCGTCGCGAGCGCCTGGTCGACCGCCTGCACGTGACCGTACTCCTCGAGGTAACACTGCTCGTCGTCGCCGAGTCCGAGTTCGTCACAGAGGTAGTCGTGGAACGAGCGCTTCATGTGGGTGATAGCCGCGAAGTCGAGGTCCTCACGGGCGAATCCAGACCGGTCCAGCGCCGCGTCGGTCACGTCGAGGAAGTTGGCCAGGCTCACCTCACCCAGGCGCTCTTTCATCGACTCGTGGTCGGGGACGCGCAGTGCGTGCAAGTCGGCGTCGACCGAGTCGTGACTGGGCGGGTCCCGGGTGCCACCGCCCGGCATCACGACGTCCCGGGAGAAACTGCCGTCGGTGACCGCCGCGCTGTCGTGGACTCGTGCGAGCGACCGACCTCCGTCCACGGCGTCGTCGGATTCGAGGACCAGCGCCGACGCACCGCTCCCGAAGTTGAAGGTGAAGGACGTGTCGGGGTCGTCGTAGTCGACGAGGTCCTCCTCGCGACTGGCCGCGACCAGCAAGATGCGGTCGAGTGCGTCGGCTTCGAGCTGTGCGGCCGCCTCCCGGACCGCTATCGGTGTGCCGGCACACAGCGCGTAGGATTCGCTGGCGTAGGCCTCCGTCGCGCCGATGCGGTCGGCCACGTCGGCGGCCAGGTTCCAGACGACGAAGTCCTTGTACTCGCTGCCGTGATAGCGGACGGCGTCGAGGGTGTCGGCCGAGCAACCGGCGTCTGCGAGCGCCTCGTGGGCTGCTGCCACGCACATGTCGCTCGGGTGGTCTTCGTCCCCGCGACAGACGTGTTTCTCGACCACGCCCATCTTCTCGACGACGACGTCCCCGGGAATCCCGCTCCGGGCAGCGATTTCGGCACCGGACACTGTTTCGTCGGGGACGTACGTGCCCACGCCCGTGAGATGGACGCTCATCGATCACCCCCCGTGTCGGTCGCCGCCATCTCGCTGGTCGCCGTCCCGGGAGTGACAGCGCTCATCGCAACCCCCGGAGGAGTTCGGGCACGCGTTTCGAGACGGGACCGCCCAGCCACTGTCGGAGCGTCCCGAGGATCCCGTTGGGGAGATAGAGGACGAAGAGGACGAACACGAGACCGACGTAGAGGGCGGCGTGGCCGTTCAGTGCGGCCGTGATGAACCCTTCGACAGTGAGGCCGCCGAATATCTCCGTCCCGAGGACGCCCTCGCCGAGGCGCTGGCGGAGATACGGGAGCAGTCCACCGCCGAGACCGGCGTTCGAGAGGAACTCGCGGATGGTCTCGTCGAAGAGGTGGCCGTACAGCGGGCCTGCGAGCGTGCCGAACCCGCCGATGATGCTCGCCAGTAGCGCGTCGCCGGCGGTGAGGAAGTAGAACGTGTTCTCGGGAGTCACAGACCGCGCGTAGCCGGCGAACAGCCCTCCGGCGATACCGCCGAAGAAGCCACTGATGACGAACGCGCCGAGTTTGTAGACGAGCGTGTTGTAGCCGACCGCCTCGGCGCGTTCCTCGTTGTCGCGGATCGCGACCATGACGCGCCCGAACGGCGAGTGGACGATACGCTGGAGTGCGAAATAGGAGACCAGCACGACGAGGCCGACCATGTAGAACGACGTCGTGTAGGTACCCAGCGTGTGGCCGAACAACTCGACTTCCTCGCCGCTGAACGAGCCGATAGCGAGGTTCAACTGGTCGACGTAGGGGACGCCGATCTCGAAGCCCTCGGAGTGGGTCGAACCGACGGTCGGACCGTCCCGTGGGTTGCTCGCGACGTAGTCCCAGCCGCGGATGAAGACGTACATCACCTGCGAGAAGCCGAGCGTGATCATCGCGAAGTAGACACCCGAGAGCCGGAACGAGACGAGTCCGATGGCGAGCGCGAGCAGGGCCGCCAGGATCCCACCGAGCAACAGTGAGACCATGAACGGGGTACCTGCCGGGAGCAAGGGCGCCTTCCCGTTGGCGACGAGGATGACGAAGTACGCGCCGGTGCCGTAGAAGGCGGCGTGGCCGAAGGAGAGATAGCCGGTGTAGCCGCTGATGAAGTCGAAGGACATCGCGAACAGCCCGAAATACAGCAGGGCGATCATCGTCGGCATCCGGGGCAGTATCGCGACGGCTTCGGCCGACACTGGGGAGTTCGTCAGCAGGTGATAGAACCCCGGGTATGCGACGAGCGCCAGGACGACCACGAGGTGGACCCCGTGGTTCCGGAGGTGTTCGACCGGCCAGCTCGCGTTGAGGCGGCCGACCAACCGGGTTTCGGAGCTAATGGCCACCCACCTCCTCGACGCCGTAGAGACCCTGCGGTCTGAGGATCAGCATGCCGACGAGGACGAGGAAGACGGCGACGTCGGGTAGCCACGTCCACGTGACGACGTTGACGAACCACCACGTCGTCACGGCGTCGACCATCCCGACGACGATCGCGCCGACGACGGTCCCGCGGAAGGTGCCCAGGCCGCCGATGATGACGACGACGAACGCGGGCAGGAGCGTCTCCGCGGCGAGGGGGACGTTCGCACCCCAGATCTGGTCCCACATGAGGACCGCACCCGCCATCCCGGCGATGCCGGCACCGAGCGCGAAGACCACGGTAAAGACGCGACGGACGTCGATACCCAGCGCTTCGGCCATCTCGGCGTCCTCGCTGCCGGCGCGGATGAACAGGCCGTACCTGGTTCTGGTGAGAAACGCCCAGATACCCACTACGGTGAGGAATCCGAGCAGGATCTCGAACAGGGCGAGCCCGCGGATCGAGAGGGGGCCCAGCGAGTGGCGCGTCGCGAGCACCGCCGGCTTCGTCCCGAGGGCTTCCTGCCACTCGCTGGTGGGCTGGAGCCCGTAGAACAGGACGATTATCCGTGCTAGCTCTTCTAATACCAGCGCGACGCCGAACGTCAGCAGTATCTGTGCGATCGGCGGTCTGTCGTAGAGTTTCCGGATGAGGCCGACCTCGACGAGACCGCCGAACCCGCCGACGAGGACGAACACCACGGCCAGTGCGCCGAAGAAGGCGAGCACGCGGCCCCACTGGCCGGTGGCGCCACCGACGAGGACGACCATCACGATCCCCGCCAGGTACGCGCCGATCATCGTCAGCGTCCCGTGGGCGAAGTTCAACACACCCATCAGCCCGAAGATCAGCGAGAGTCCGGCGGCGATCATCACGTAGATCGCCGATTTAGCGAGTCCCTCGACGAACACCGACACGAGGGCCTCTGGGCTGAGGAACTGACCTAGCCCGTCGAGGAAACTCGTCCCGCTCTGGAGGACCGGGAGTGTCGATTCGACACCGGCCAACGCGACGATGTCAGCGGGGATCATGCCGAGAGATACCTCCTGAGTCGTTCGTCGTCGGCCGACACCGCGTTCGCGTCGCCGTCGTCGACGACGCGGCCGTTGTCGAGGACGTAGAAGCGGTCGGCCAGGTCGAGCGCCAGCGGGAGGTTCTGTTCGACGAGGAGGAGTGTCGTCTCGGTCGAGGCCTCGGCGAGTGCCTGGGCGACGTCGGCGACGATCTGCGGAGCGAGTCCCTCGCTCGGTTCGTCGACGAGCAAGAGGTCGTTCTCGCCGACGAGCCCGCGTGCGATCGCGAGCATCTGCTGTTGCCCACCGGAGAGGGTGCCCGCATCACGGCCGCGATGAGAGTCCAGTTCCGGAAACGTCTCGAAGGCGAAGGCCACCGACTCGTCGGCGTCCTCGCCGTCGGGCACGGCCACTCTGACGTTTTCCTCGACGGTCAACTGCGAGAAGATCCGCCGGTCTTCGGGGATCCAGCCGACGCCACGGTCGGCGACCTCGTGAGTACGCAGGCCGACGAGTTCTTCGTCGCGATAGCGCACACTCCCCTCGCGGGGCGGCGTCAACTGCAACACCGAACGGAGCGTCGTCGTCTTTCCGACGCCGTTGCGACCGACCAGGGCGACGACTTCACCCTCCTCGACTTCCAGACTGACTCCTTCGAGGATGTGACTCTCCCCGTAGTAGGTCTGGACGCCGTCGACTTCGAGGAGTGTCACGCGACACTCCCCGGGTCGGCGTCGTCGCCGCTGGACCCGTTGCTGGCCGAACCGCCGCCGTCCGCATCGCTGGCTGTGTCGTTCCCGAAGTCGAGTTCACCGGGTTCGTAGCCGCCGAGATACGCCTCCTGGACGGCGGGGTCTTCCCGGACGCTCGCGGGGTCGCCGTCGGCGATGACCTCGCCGCGGTTGAGCACGACGACGCGGTCGGAGACCTCCATCACGATGTCCATGTTGTGTTCGACGAGCAGGACCGCATGATCCCGGGCGACGTCCTCGATGAGCGTGATGATCTCGTCGACGCTCTCGGAGGAGACGCCCGCGTTCGGTTCGTCGAGCAAGAGGACGTCCGGGTCGCCTGCCAGCGCGATGGCAACTTCGAGTTGGCGGCTCGCCCCGTGACTCAGGTCGCCAGCGGGGTCCATCGCCCGGTCTGTGAGCCCCACGCGTTCGATGATCTCGTGGGCCTCCTCGACGTACTCGTCGTAGGCGTCGACGTTGCGCCAGAACGTCGCGCGGTGTTCGCCGTGGGCCTGGGCGGCCACGCGAACGTTCTCCAGGACTGTGGCCGTCGGGAAGACGTTCGTGATCTGGTAGGACCTGTGGAGTCCCATCGTGGCCGTCTCGGCCGGCGAAGCGTCGGTCACGTCGACCCACGCCTCGTCGTCGGTGTCGGAATCGCCGTCGTACCCGTCACCGGGCCGCAACTCGACGGTCCCGGCGGTCGGTTCGAGCGTACCGGTGAGGCAGTCGAAGAACGTGGTCTTGCCGGCACCGTTGGGGCCGATGAGCGAGCACAGTTCCTCGCCGAGGTCGAAGTCGACGCTGTCGACGGCGGTCAGGCCGCCAAATCGCTTGGTGAGCCCGCGGGTTCGGAGCATGTCACAGCGAGCAGTTCATGTCGTCGCTGTCTGCCGGGATCGTCACCTGGTCGGCGCTGATCCGCGCCGTGGGCTCGCCGGGCATGATGGCCGCGCCCCAGCTGTCCGCCCACTCGTCGGTCGTCGGGATGGGGTCGGCGACGGTCATCTCCGAGCGGGCCTGGTTGTTGTACTCCTGGAACGTGTAGGCGTTCTCGCCTTTCGGCGTGTCGGTGACGGTCATCCCCTTGAGCCCGTCGGCGATGTCGTCGGCCGCGACCGAGCCCGACTGCTCGATAGCCTGGTGGACCGCCGACGCGGCCGTGAACGTGCCCGAGGTGAACAGGTCCGGCGGGAGCCCGTAGACCGAGGTGTAGCTGTCGACGAAGCTGTCGTTGATGGGGTTGTCGTACTGGTTCCAGTGGTACCGCGTCGTGAACGGGCCGAAGTTGCCCCCTTCGATCTTCTCCCTCGTGAGGGGTTCGCCCAGCACCTGTTGCAACGTGCTGCCGACGACGGAGTTCGTTATCTGGGTGGCGAACCCACCGAACGCGCGATAGTCGTAATCGCCCGAGAGGAACGAACTGAACAGCGCGGGCAGCGTCGTGACGGTGAACCCGCCGACGATACCCTCGGCGTTCGCCTCTGCGGCGTTGTCCAGCAGGCCGTCCCACTCGGAGTAGCCCTGCTCGACGAACCGCTTGCCGACGATCTCGACGCCGTTGTCCTGCAGGACCGTCTCGTAGTTGTTGACGACCGCCCGGCCGAAACTGTAGTCGGCACCGAACAGGTACACTCGCGAGACGTCCGTCTCTGTCGCGACGTAGCGCCCGCCCGACCGGGCGTCCATCGCCGTGTTCTCGTTGGCGCGGAAGACGAGGTCGCTACAGGTCTCGCTGTCGGACGTGAGCGACGCCGACGCCGCCGGCCCCGCGATGTAGAGGGTGCTCGACGGCGTGACGACGTTGTTGACGACACGTCGGGCCGCGCCGGACGAGGAACAGCCAAAGAGCATGTCTACCTCGTCGTCGCGGACGAGCGTCTCGGCCGCCGACTCGGCGGCGTCCGCCGAGAACTGCGTGTCCCTGACGACCAGTTCGTAGTCCACGTCGCCTACCGAGTAAGTCGTCGTCCCCGTGCCGACCGTACCGGGCGGGTCCGAGTCGGCCTTGTGGGCCAGCCCCGACAGGAACCCCCAGACACCCTGCTGGCCGTAGTACTGGAGGTCGCCCGACATCGGCTGGAGCACGCCGACACGTACTGTTCCGGACACGTCTCCACTCGGGGTTCCCGTGGGCGTCGCTGTTTCGGTCGGGGTCATGTCAGTTCCGTCGCCGCCGTCGCCTCCGTTTCCACCGTCACTACCACCGTCACCGCCGTCGGTCGGTGTCGAACCACCGTCCGAACAGCCCGCGAGGCCGGCCACCCCGGCTACTCCGAGTCCCTTCAGCATTCGACGTCGTGTGATCGGTCCGCTCATACCGATAAGTGGTACGCCCCAGAACCGCATATTGGGGCGGGTTAACATGTGAACGCCGGCCGTTCAGAGGCTATCTCGACCGTTCGGCTGTCCACTGCGGGAAAACGAGTCTCACTCCTCGTCCAGGTCCTGCAGGGCGTCGACGACTCGCTCTATCATCTTGCGCTGTCCCCGGCGGAGGTTCTTCGAGACGGCGGGTTTCGAGACGTCGAACTCGTCGGCCAGCGTCCCCAGCGTGGCGTCGCGCGGCGTCTCGAAGTAGCCCGTCGAGGCGGCGGTTTCGAGCGTCTCCCGTTCAGTGTCCGAGAGGTCCTGACACCCTTCGATGAGCGTCATGGCGGCACCGGCGTTCTGGACGATGTCCTGAATGTCGGGCAGCGCCGTGTTCTCGCGCTCGACGACGTCGAACTCGTTGTGGCGTTCGAGGTCCGAGAGCGCCTCGTCGGCGTGGTCGGCGCGGTCGAAGCCGACGTGCCACACCTCGCTGCCGGCCTCGATGTGGAACGGACCGGTGACGTAGCCATCGTGGCTCCTGATGGCCGACATCGCTTCGGTCTCCTCGATGACCGTCCGGATCTGGGCCACCTCGCCGTTGCGCTTGACCAGCCGGAAGTCGTTCATGTTCCCGTGGTCCCGGAGCACGTCAAGCCCGTTGGTCAACGCGTCACGGTCGTCCCCCTCCACGACCATGCGCGTCTCGAACTCGCGCTCGCCGCGGTCGAACTCCCAGTGGACGGACGCGAAGGCCACGTCGTGGTCCGTGGTCGTGTCGATGAACGGGCAGTCGTATTGCTCCATGTCCATCGAGATGTCGATCATTGACCCACTTCCTGGTCCTTGTTCACACTTCATCATTATAAATTGTACCAATACCCCGAACGTGGTAGTATCTCACTACCCGACACGGGATACTGTGACACTCTGGGACGGTGAGAGGGCCACGTTCGCGGGGCTACTCGCCGAACTCGGCGGCGACGGCCTCGCGGTCGATCTTCGAGGGTCCGCTCGTGGGCATCTCGTCGACGAACGCGAGGTGTTTCGGGTGTTTGAATCGCGCAAGCCTCCCGTCGAGAAACGCCGAGAGCTCGTCGACCGTGATGTCACCCTCGCCGCCGGACACGTCATCGTCTTCATCCCCATTCCCCTCCGGCTCTCCCGGTTCGACCACGGCCTTGCCGACCTGGCCCCACTGTTCGTCGGCGACGGGGACGACGACCACTTCCGCTACCGCGGGGTGGTCGGCGATCGCGTCCTCGACTTCCGCGGGATAGACGTTTTCACCGCCGCTGACGTACATGTTCTTCTTGCGCCCTTCGATGCTCAGATACCCCTCCTCGTCCACGCGCGCGAGGTCACCCGTGGACACCCAGCCCGCACTGTCGCCCTCGGAGTCTTCTGGATCACCCGATACAGTCGACGTTCCGAACGTCGCGGCGGTCTCCTCGGGGGCCAGCCAGTACCGGTCGGCAGCGTGGGGCGAGCGGAGTTCGAGTTCGCCGATCTCGCCGGTGGTACACTCGCGCCCGTCGTCGTCGACCACCCGTGCGTCGACGTGCGGGTTCGGTACGCCGACCGTGTCGGCTTTCTCGCTGGGCCAGTCTTCGGGCATCGCGAAGTTGTTCGGGCCGCATTCGGTGAGTCCGTAGCCCTGCGAGAGGTCCACGTCGCGGTCCCACCAGGCGTCCATGACGGCCTCGCGACAGGGGCCGCCACCCGACTTCGCGAACCGTAGCGTCGAAAGATCCGTGTCGGCCCAACGGTCGTGTTCGACCATCATCCGCAACACGGCCGGCACCGCCACGAGCACCGTCGCACCGCGGTCCTCGACGACAGAGAGCACTTGCCCGGGGTCGAACTCGCGAGCGACGACGACCTCACCGCCCATGTGAAAGAGAGGTATCGTGATGACGTTCCAGCCGCCGGTGTGAAAGGTCGGGAACGTCAGCGGCGTGACGTCGTCCGGCCGCAGCCCCCACGCGGTGATCGTGTTCAGCGAGTTCCAGACGAGCGCCTCGTGTGAGAGGACCGTCTCCTTCGGAACCCCGGTCGACCCGCCGGTGTGAAGGAAGAGGTGCGGGTCGCCCGGTGCGATATCGGGCCCGTCGTAGCGCGCGTCCGCGTCCATCTGTCTCACTTCCGCGCCGACGGCGGGCCAGGTGTGCTCACCGTCGACGGCCAGCGAGCGCACGGGACAGTCACCGGTCCACTCCTCGCGGTCGAACGCGGCCGAGATGTCGTCGGCGAACGGTTCCTCGACGACCACGAGTTCGGGGTCGACGTTCGATAGCAACTCGGCGAGTTCGGGCGGGGCCAGCCGGTGGGACAGCGGGGCGAGTACGCCACCGGTCTTGCCCGTCGCGAAAAAGAGGTCGACCACCTCGGGGCGGTTGCGCGAGACGACGGCGACCCGGCCGCCCACGTGATCGTCTACTGGCTCTTCGGTGCCTGTGACACCGAACTCGTCGAGCCAGCGGGCGGTCCGTGTCGCTCGCCGGTCGAGGTCGGCGTACGTGAACTCGCGACCGGTCGTGGCGTCGACCAGTCCCACCCGCTCGGGGGTCAGCGACGCCCGGCGGGCACTCCAGTCGCCGACCCACGACTGGGGGCCGTGATAGCCGCCCGGTCGCGCTCTGCCCGGATCCCTCACCGGACCTCTCCGCGGACCGGACCCGCTGGTGTGGTCCTCAGACATCGGCGAAGAACCCCCGTATCTCCTCGGTGACGCGGTCGTCACGCTCGATGAAAAACAGATGAGAGCCACCCTCGACCGTCACGAGATCCGCGTCGGGAACCGCCTCTGCCAGGAGATGGGCGTTCTCGACGGGGAGCACCCGGTCGGCCGTGCCGTGCAGCACGAGCGTCGGGACGTCGAGGTCGGCGAGGCGGTCGCTCGCGTCGAAGGCGCCTGCCGCCGCGCTCTGGGCTTCGTAGGCCGCGTCTGACGGGTCGGTCTCCAGGCGCCAGTCGACGATGCGGTCGACCACGTCCGGATGCTCGTCGACGAACTTCTCGGAGAAGGCCGGTTGCATCTTGTAACGGATCGTCTCCGCGGGGCCGTACTCCTCGGGAACGTCGAGCATCCGCGCGAGCGTCTCGTCGGGGATGGGGACGGCGTCCTCGCCGCCAGGGCTCGTACAGAGCAGGGTCAGCGACCGGGCGCGGTCGTAGGTCAGCGCGTACTCCTGGGCGATCATCCCCCCGAGACTCGCGCCGACGAGGTGGATGCTCTCCAGGCCCGCCTCCGTGAGGACTGCCTCTACGTCCCCGGCCATCTCGGCGACGGTGTAGGGACCGTCCGGCACGTCGGAACCGCCGGTGCCGCGATTGTCGAGGACGACCGTGTGATACGACTCGGAGAGGGGGTCGCGTTGCCAGTTCCACATCCAGGTCCCGTAGGCGAGCCCCTCCACGAAGACGACCGGTTCGCCGTCGGGCGGCCCGTCCTCTTCGTAGTAGATCCGCACGCCGTCGTTCGTGGCGTAGGCCATGCAGTAGATACGGTGCCCGTTCCCCTTCAAGTCGAACGTTCACACGTGAACCACGGGAGCGACTTTCGAGGGGACGACAGAACGAACGACGTTCGAATCGAGGACAGCCCCTGCCTCTACGAGAGTCACTCGACCGTGGTACCGAAAACACTGCAAAAATAAACACAGATACGAGTAAATAGAACGTAATTCTGTCGAGCAAAACTATTTGCATTCAGAAAGAACAGTCGTATAAAATAGCTGCAGGATACAGCGAAATGTGCATTCCTCAGAGACAACCCTGAAGATATCACGAATCCGCTACAGTTTAGTCGGTCGCGATCACACACCATGTCATGGATTTGCACGGTCGAGAGATAAACCAGGACGTGCGTGAGCTGGGTGAGCTCCTGGGAGAGATCATCACGGAACAGAGCTCCGAATCGGCCTTCGAGACGGTCGAACGGATCCGGACGGCGGCGATCGATTACCGTCGGGGCGACGCCGGAGACCGGAGGGCGGTCCGCCAAGCGCTCGACGGGCTCTCACCGGAGGAAGAAGACGTCGTGGCGCGTGCGTTTACGACTTACTTCGAGCTCATCAACCTCGCCGAGGAACGCCAGCGCGTCAGGGAGATCCGCGAAGGTGCACACGAGGGGACACTCGAAGACAGCGTCCAGGCTGCCGTCGAGGAACTCGCCGCCCGTGACCTCTCGGCCGAGGCCGTCGAAGGGATCCTCGACGACGTGCTCATCCAGCCGACGTTCACCGCCCATCCCACGGAGGCCCGGCGAAAGACCGTGAAAGCCAAGCTCCGGGCGGTGTCGGCGCGACTGCGCGAACTCGACGAACACCGCCTGACTCGCCCCGAGGAGGCAGACGTCGAGCGCGACCTCGAAGCGGAGGTGACGAGCCTCTGGCAGACGCCTCAGGTCCGGGACCGACGCCCAGAGGTCACCGACGAGGCGCTCAACGTCCAGTGGTACGTCGAGAACGTCCTCTTCGAGGTCATCAGCGAGGTCTACGACGCGCTCGAAGCCGCCGTCGACGAGGAGTTCGACGAGGACGTCGAGGTCCCGAAACTCTACGAGTTCCGCTCGTGGGCCGGCAGCGACCGCGACGGCAACCCCTTTGTCACCCCCGACGTCACCGAGGAGACGCTCGACCGCCAGCGCTCGGCCGCCCTTCCGCTGTATCGCGACCGCCTCAAGGAACTCTCGGGCGTGCTCACGCAGGACGCCGGTCAGATCGACACCGGCGACCGCTTCGACGAGCGCCTCGAGGCCCACCGCGACCGACTCCCGGGCGTCGCGACCGAGGCACGCGAGCGCTACCCGAACGAACCCTACCGGCAGAAACTCAAACTGATGCGCGAGAGCGTCCTCCGGGTCGACGACGTCCGTTCCGGCGGCTACGACTCCGTCGACGAGTTCCTCGCCGACCTCGAAACAATCGCCGAGAGCCTGCGAGCGAACGGCGCGGAGGTCATCGCCGAGACCCACGTCGACCCCCTGTATCGCACCGCCGATACGTTCGGGTTCACCCTCGCCAGCCTCGATCTTCGTGACCACCGGCAGATGCACACCGACGCCATCACCGAGACGGTCGAACCCGAGGGCATCGACTACGCCGGCATGGACGAAAACGAGCGCGTCGACTTCCTCACCGAAGCGATCCTCCAGGACGAACCCGTGATCGACGTCGAAGCCACCACGGACCTCTCGGAGGACTCGGCACGCGTCGTCGAACTCTTCCGACGGAGCGCCGACTGGCAACGGGAGTACGGTGTCCAGGCCATCGACACCTACTGTATCAGCTGGTGCGAGGAGCCTTCACACGTCCTCGAAGTGCTCTTTCTGGCCGACCAGGCCGGCATCGTCGACCTCCCGGGCTACTGTGGGCTGGACGTCGTCCCGCTGCTCGAATCGAAGTACGCCCTCGACGGCGCTCGCCGTATCATGGGGACGCTCTTCGAGAACGAGGCCTACGAACAGGCCCTCGAAGCTCGGAACGGGGTCCAGGAGATCATGCTCGGCTACTCCGACTCGAACAAGGAGAACGGTTTTCTCGCCGCCAACTGGAGTCTCTTTCGCAACCAGCGCCGTCTCGCGGCCATCACCGACGACTACGACGTGGAGATGCGCTTGTTCCACGGCCGTGGCGGCTCTATCTCCCGTGGCGGCGGGCCGATGAACGACGCCATGCTCGCGCTTCCGAACGAAACGGTCTCCGGACAGATCAAGTTCACCGAGCAGGGCGAGGCCATCGCCGAGAAGTACGCCAACAACCGCATCGCCGAGCGCAACCTCGAACAGATGCTCGACGCACAGATGCGCGCCCGGCACAACGCGATGCTCGAACCAACAGAGGACGTGCCCGAGGCGTGGACCGAGGCGATGGAGACGGCAAGTGAAGCCGCCCGTGAGGCGTATCTCGACCTGCTCGACACCGACGGGTTCGTCGAGTTCTTCGAGACCGCCACTCCGATCACCGTCATCGAAGACCTCAACATGGGTTCGCGGCCCGCCTCCCGTAGCGAGGACCGCAGCGTCGACGACCTGCGGGCCATTCCGTGGGTGTTCTCGTGGACGCAGGCTCGCTGTATCATCACTGGTTGGTACGGACTGGCCACCGGGCTCGACGCCTATCTCGCGGACGGTGGCGACATCGAGACGCTCCGGGAGATGTACGCGGAGTGGCCGTTCTTCCGGACGATGCTCGACCGGGCGTCGATGGCACTGGCCCGCTCTGAGATGGACATCGCCGAGGAGTACGCCGCCCTCGCGCCCGAGGAGCTGCGAGAGCGTATCTTCCCCGGGATCAGACAGGAGTACGAAGACGGCGTCGACATCGTCCAGCGCATCGCGGGTCGCGAGGGGTTGATCGACCGGGACTGGCTCCGCGAGAACCTGGACCGTCGAAACCCCTACGTCGACCCGCTCAATCTCCTGCAGGTGCGCCTCCTGTCACAGTCTCACCTCACAGAACCCGAACAGCGGACGCTCCGGCTGACCGTTCAGGGCATCGCCGCCGGGATGAAAAACACCGGATAGTGCTCCCGTAAGTGGGCGTTCCGTACCGGGAATTCGTGTTCAATTCGAGTGAACGAGATTGGGTCAGGGCCGTGCGAGGACGACAGCTTCGTCGCCGTTCAGTCGGCCCACGTCGGCTCCGACCTCCTCGGCGTCCCGGCGGGTCTGGCGGTCGTGGAGTGCGACGAGTGCGGCCCGTTCTGTGTCGTTGATCCCCAGCGATTCGGCGAACTCGTCCCAGACGTGGGCCGGGAGCGCCAGATAGTAGGCCTCGGTCGTCCGGGCGAGCAGCGGGTCGAGGTGGAACTGGTTGCGCCACTCGTAGACGATGTCGTCGACGCCGGGCAGGTCGCGGACGTTCGCCTGGTGAGTGCGCGCGAGCGCCGTCAATCGGTCGACGTCGATGTCGTGGTCGTCGGCGACCGCCGCGATGCAGTCCGCGTCGAAGGCGTCGAGTTCGTCACGGTCGGACATACCCCGCTCTCGGGCCCGACGTGACAAAAACCGACAGGTCGTACTCGGGGGTCACAACCGACGGGTCGCGGTCGAGAAGTCACAACCGACAGGCCGTAGTACACCCCCGACGACGACGCAGGCATGCATCCACGAGCCGAGACCTTCGCCGAGCGGGCGACCGAGTTGGGCGTCGACGTTACAGTCGAGGAATTCCCCGAGGGAACGAAGACGGCAGCCGACGCGGCGAAAGCGGTCGGCTGTGACGTCGCCCAGATCGCGAGTTCGCTCGCGTTCGAGGCCGACGGATTCGTCGTCGTGGTCACGAGCGGCGCCAACCGCGTCGACGAGGCGAAACTCGCCGACCTGCGGGATGTTTCCCCCGCCGCGGTCGAGATGGCCGACCCCGAAGAGATTCGTGAGACGCTGGGCTGGTCGATCGGCGGCGTCCCGCCGTTCTGTCACGACACCGCTGTCCCCGTCTATCTCGACGAGACACTGCTCGAATTCGAGACGGTCTGGGCGGCCGCCGGCACCCCCGAAGCCGTGTTCCCGATAGCGCCCGAACGGATCCGCGAACTGTCCGACGCGACGCCCACGGACGTCGCGGTCGAGTGAACCGGTAGGCTGCGCTCCCCTCGACCCCAGATCGCCCTATGGTTCTCGAAAGTCGAGAATACCGCCCACCTATTTCACCGGGCCCCGTCAATCGTCGGACGAATGGGCGAACTCGCGAGACTGTTCGGACCGGAACGGGTCGCGGTCGTCGGCGCGACGGAGAGCGAGGGCTCGGTCGGCCGGGCAGTGATGGAGAACCTGCTGGCCGGATTCGACGGCGAAACCGTCGCCGTCAACCCGACGACCGACGAGGTGTTCGGGCTGTGCTGTCACGACGCGATCGGGGACGTCGACCCGCCGCCGGACGTGGTCGTCGTCGTCGTCCCGCCGTCGGTCGCCCTGGACGTGGTCCGCGAGGCGGGCGCGACCGGCGTCGAGAACGTCGTGGTCATCACCGCGGGGTTCGGCGAGACCGGCAGCGAAGGCGCCGCCCGCGAGCGAGAACTCCGCGAGATCGCCGCGGAGTACGACCTGAACCTCGTCGGGCCCAACAGTCTGGGAATCATCAACACGTCCTGTGGACTCAATGCGACGTTCGGCCCCGAGAGCCCACAGGAAGGGTCGATCTCGTTCATGAGTCAGTCGGGGGCGTTCGTGACCGCCGTCGTCGACTGGGCCAACGACCGCGACCTCGGGTTCAAAGACGTCGTCTCGCTGGGGAACAAGGCCGTCCTCGACGAGAGCGACTTCGTCGCCGAGTGGGGCGAAGACCCCGATACGGACGTCATCCTGGGTTATCTCGAGGACGTCGTCGACGGGCGGTCGTTCCTCGAGGCCGCCCGGGAGGTGACGAACGAGACGCCGATGGTGGTCGTCAAGTCGGGCCGGACCGAGGCCGGAGCGTCCGCCGCGGCCTCCCACACCGGGGCGATGGCCGGCAGCGAGCAAGCCTACGAGGCCGCCTTCGAACAGGCTGGCGTACTGCGCGTCGATACCGTCCAGGAACTGTTCGACTACGCGAGCATCCTCGCGGGCCAGCCCGTGCCCGAATCCGACGGCGTCGCCATCGTCACGAACGCGGGCGGGCCGGGCGTGATGACGACCGACGCCGTCGGCGACGCTGGCCTCTCACTGGCGTCGTTTACCGACGAATCGCTGTCGGCGTTCCGCGAGTCGCTGCCCGAGGGCGCGAACGTCTACAATCCAATCGACATCATCGGCGACGCCCCAGTCGAGCGGTTCGAAGCGGCGCTGGACGTCGCGCTGGCCGACCCGAACGTCGGCGCGACGGTCGTCGTCGCCTGTCCGACGGCGACGTTCGAGTTCGACGCCCTGGCCGAGACGGTCGCCGAGTTGCAGGCCGAGTACGGGAAACCGGTGGCGGTGTCGCTCATGGGCGGGTCCTCGACCCGGACGGCGAGTGAGATACTCTCGGAGTCCGGCATCCCGACGTATTTCGACCCCGCGCGGGCCGTCGAGAGTCTCGACGCGTTGCGGGAACACCGCGAGGTCCGGAGCCGAGAGACGGTCGAGCCCCGGACGTTCGACGTCGACCGCGAGCGCGCACAGTCGATACTCGGGGACGCGGCCGACCGCGGTTCGACTCGCCTGGGCGTCGAGGCGATGGACCTGCTGGACGCCTACGGTATCCCGACACCCGCGGGGGAAGTCGTCACCGGTCAGTCGGCGGCCGCCGAGGCAGCACGCCGAGTCGGCGGCGGCGAGGAGGTCGTCATGAAGATCGTCAGCCCGGATATCCTGCACAAATCCGACATCGGCGGCGTGGCGGTGGGCGTCCCACCCGAGGAGGTCGAGGACACCTACGAGGACCTCGTGACTCGGGCCCGGAACTACCAGCCCGACGCGACGATCCTGGGCGTGCAGGTTCAGGAGTTGCGCGACGTCGACGCGGGCGTCGAGACCATCGTCGGCCTCAATCGCGACCCGAGTTTCGGCCCCCTCGTGTTGTTCGGACTGGGCGGTATCTTCGTAGAAGTGCTGGAGGACGCGACGCTGCGAGTCGCGCCAGTCGCCGAACCGGACGCCCGAGAGATGCTCGACGACATCGAGGCCGCGCCGCTGTTGCGGGGGGCGCGGGGCCGAGACCCGGTCGACGAGGACAGCGTCGTCGAGGTCATCCAGCGCCTCTCGCAACTCGCGACGGACTTCCCCGCGATCGTGGAACTGGACGTCAACCCGCTGGTCGCCACCGCGGACGGCGCGACTGCCGTGGACCTGCGACTCACCATCGACCCGGAGCAAGTATGAACCCCATCTTCGTCACTTCGACCCAGGAAGGCACAGGCAAGACGGCTATCGCGGTCGCCATCGCGAAACTCGCGAGCGACGCCGGCAGCGACGTCGGCTACTTCAAACCGAAAGGCACGCGACTGCGGAGCCCGGTCGGCAAGACCCGCGACGAGGACCCGCTGCTCGCCAAAGAGGTGCTTGGCATCGACGCAGACCTCGCGGACCTCGAACCGGTCGTCTACTCGCCGGCGTTTGTCGAGGAAGCCATCCGCGGCGGCGTCGACCCCGCGGAGATCCGCGAGCGCGTTCGCGACAGTTACGACGCGGTCGCCGCCGACCGCGACCTCGTCGTCGTCGAGGGTGGCGGCCGTCCGACGACCGGTGGGATCGTGGGTCTCACCGACCCCGACGTCGCGGAGTTACTCGACGCGCGTGTCGTCGTCGTCGCCGGCTACGGCAAACCCGGTGACGCCGACGACGTGCTCGCGGCGGCCGACCGCTTTGGCGACCGACTCGCCGGCGTCGTGTTCAACGCCGTCGCCGACGCCGACCGCGACTCCCTCACCACGGACGTCGTCCCCTTCCTCGAAGGTCGCGGCGTGCCGGTGCTTGGAATCGTCCCTCGCGTGACGGAACTCGCGGGCGTCGCGGTGGCCGAACTCGCGTCCGAACTCGGTGCCGAGAACCTGACACCGGACGTCCCGACCGAGCGGTTCGTCGAGCGGTTCACCGTCGGCGCGATGGGCAGCGATACGGCGCTGCGGCACTTCCGGCGACTCCAGAGCGCGGCGATGGTGACCGGCGGCGACCGCTCGGACATCCAGGCGGCCGCCCTGCAGGCGCCCGGTATCGAGTGTCTCCTCCTCACGGGCGGTCTCAGACCGTCGGGAGCGATACTCGGGAAGGCAGCGGACGCGGGTGTGCCGGTCTTGCTCGTCCAGTCCGACACCAGGGCGGTCGTCGACCGTGTCGAGAACGTCCTCGACACTGGCCGGACACAGGACGTCGAGACCGTCGAACGGATGGTCGAACTGCTGGGCGCCCACGCCGACCTCGACGGTCTGTACGAGTCGGGGACTGACCGAGACGGCACTACCGACACCGACGACGAGGAGTAGCCAGTCGAAACGGGGGTTTGACAGGTCCGGCGAGTCCGCGGCCGTCCGCCCCGATCTGGGGCGGGGTAAACGATGCTACACGCTTATTGCACTCGAAACCGACCCTCGATATGGAGCCAGACGGCTCCGTAGTGTCACACGCCGGGGTTCCCGCCCCGCGCGTTTCCAGGTGGTTGCTGGAATGGCACGTCTCGGTATCCCCGACGATACCGCGTTTCTACTCGGACCGTCCGGACAGTGACGACTCGGGAGCGGCGGCGACCCCGAAGCTCAGTCGTCGGTGTTGCTCGTGGCCGTCCCTGCAGCGGTGTCGACCGACGAGTCGTCACCGTCTCGCGACTTCACCGTCTCGGGGTCGAACTCGTTCGTCGCGGTGTTGGGTTCCAGGCCGGCGCGTTCGACCACCTCGATGTCGTCGCCAGGTGACTGGCCCTCGGTCGTCAGATAGTCGCCAGTGAGGATGCCGTCCGCGCCCGCCTCGAACGGCAGGTGCTGTTCCTCGGGAGCGAGGTTGGCCTCGCGACCGCCCGTCAGGCGGATTCGTGCTTCGGGGTGGAGCAACCGGTAGACTGCGATCGTCCGGACGATCTCTGTCGTCGAGATGTCCGCGCCGTCGTCGAAGCGCTCGCCCAGCGGCGTCCCGGCGACCGGATTCAGGATGTTGACCGGCAGCGACGAGACACCCACGTCCTGAAGCGCCATCGCGGCGTCGACCCGGTCGGTCGGCGTCTCGCCCATCCCGAGGATGACGCCGGCACAGAGGTCCATCCCGGCGGCTTTCGCGACTTCGAGGGTCTCGACGCGGTCCCCGAACTCGTGGGAGTCGACGATCTCCGGAAAGAAACGGGGCGATGTCTCGATGTTGTGGTTGTAGTGGTTGATCCCTTCGTCGGCCAGAATTCGGGCTTCTTCATCGGTGAGGATGCCGAGACTGGCGTCGACTTCCACGTCAGTCTCGTCGCGGACGAGTCGGATCGCCCGGAGTACGTCCGCCCACTCCTCGGGACGGTGTTCTTTCGAGACGCCCTTCTCCGCGAGAACGATACCGAAGCGCTGTGCGCCGTCGCGTTCGGCCCGCTTCGCCGCATCGAGTATCTCCTCGGGCTCTAGAAACCCGTAGGTGTCGATACCGGTATCGAAGTGGACCGACTGCGCGCAAAACCCGCAGTTCTCGGCGCAATCGCCCGCCTTCGCGTTGACGATAGAGCAGGCGTCGACGGTGCCGTCACCGAAGTGGGCACGGACGGCGTCGGCCGCGGCGGCGAGTTCCTCGACCGGCTGGGCTAACAGTGCGATACCGTCCCGCCTGTCGAGCCGCTGACCGTCGAGTACCCGCGACACTGCCTCGTCGATGGTCCGGTTGCCAGTCTCGTAAACCACGTTCGATCCGGCAGTTGACCGGCTGGGAAATAGGTCTGGTGGTGGCTCTCGAAGAACTGGATTCGGGGCCGCCGGACCGACGTCACTTCCCCCAGTAGTACCGGGGCCCGAGGATCATGTACGCGAGCGCAGCGACGAGCAGGAATCGAGGGAAGAGACGCTGATAGAGCGTGGGTGCGATGATGGCACCGGCCTGGACGACGCCGAGGACGCTCGCGTCGCGGGCGAGCAGTTTCGGGTAGCCGACTGGGGCGACCATCGCCAGCGAGAGGGCGACCGACGCGACCAGGAGCCCCGGGACGTACGTGAGTCCGGCGAGGTAGGCGGTCACGAGTATCGTCGCGGCGAGCGTGTTCTGGATGCCCGGACGGTGTTCGTCCTCGCCGACGAACTCGGTGTAGAGTGCGGTCCGCAGGATCGACATGATCACGAAGACGCTCCCGACACCGAGTGCGAGGGCGAGTTCGGGGAGTGGTGCCGCAGTCGGGCCGTCGGCGAGCCAGCCCCACTCGCTGGCGGCTGCGGCGTAGACGAACAGCGCGGGGGTCGCGCCGAAGGAGACGACGTCGCTCACCGAATCCAGCAGGGGGCCGACCGTCGTGCTGCCGAACTGGCGGGCGACGATGCCATCGATGGCGTCGGCGATCGCCGCCAGGAGGATCAAGCGCGCGGCGAGACTGGGGTCCGAGAGCGCGACGACGCCGGCGGTGAGCCCGATAGCGGCGTTGCACAGGGTGACGACGTCGGCGACGCCGAGTCGCTCGCGCACCCGCAGCCCCTGGTCCATACCCACGCTGTCGGCGAACCCGTATTAAAGACCGTGGAACCACACCGCGTCCGGCGGAGAGCCAGAAGGCATTTGTCGCGGTCGGACACAGGGGAAACCGACGATGTCTCACGTCGCGGCGCTGGTCTGTTCGGAGTGTGGCCGGGAGTTCGCCCCCGAGGAAGCGGCGGACACCCGCCCGGACCACGGCGACTGTGACGGCGCCCTCGACGTGCGCTACGACGCCGACGCGGTCGTCGACTGCTTCGACCCAACGGCACCGGTCACCGACCTCTGGGAGTTCAGACCGTTGCTCCCGGTCGCCGACGGGCCGGTGGTCTCGCTGGGTGCAGGTGGAACGCGACTTCTCGACGCGCCGACGCTGAGTGACCGCCTCGGCGTCACCGTCCGTGTCAAAGACGAGACCGGCAATCCAACGGGATCGAACAAGGACCGCGGGACGGCGGTCGCGGTCACGCGGGCGAAACAGGCCGGTCACGACGTCGTGAGCTGTGCGTCGACCGGGAACGCGGCGGCCTCGCTGGCCGGCTACGCCGCTCGCGCGGGACTCGACTGTCGGATCTTCGTCCCCCAGTCCATCCCGGAGGCCAAAGCGGTCCAGCCGCGACTCTACGGTGCGGCGGTGCTCGCCGTCGAGGGCGCGTACGAGGACGCCTACGAGCGCTGTCGACGGGTCTGTGCTGAGGCGGGCTGGTACAACCTGAGTGCGGGGCTGGCGCCCTACGCCATCGAGGGCAAACGGACGCTCGGGTTCGAGATAGCGATGCAGGCGCCGGCGGCCGACTGGGTCGTCATGTCGATGGGCAACGGGAGTTCGCTCGCGGCCGCCTGGAAGGGCCTCGCCGAGTTCGAACGACTCGGGTTTACCGACGACACGCCCCGGATGCTGGGCGTGCAATCGACGGGCGCGACGGCCATCTACGACCGGTTCGTGGGTCAAGACCACCCCGATCCGAGTTCGAGGACAGACGGAACAGCTGCCGACAGTATCGACGTCAGCGGACCCCACGACGCCGGTCGTGCCTGTCGGGCCCTGGAGGCGAGCGGCGGTGACGCGGTCGTCGTCGAGGACGACGCCATCCTCCGGGCCCAGCGACTGCTCGGCCAGACCGAGGGGGTGTTCGTCGAACCGGCCAGCGCGGCGGCCGTCGCCGGGGTCGAACGCGGGCTGGAAGCCGGCGTCGTGAGCGCCGACGAGACGGTGGTCGTCGTCGGGACCGGGTCCGGGCTGAAAGACGCCGAGGCGGCCGCATCGGGGCTCGATCCCGTCGAGTCAGTGTCAGCGGGCGCCGACTTCGACGGGTCCCCGGAGAACTGAGTTCACTCGCTGTCCTGCCAGAGGCGAACGCCGGTGACGACGCTACCGACGACGAGGACGAGCAACTGCCAGCCCGAACGGACGACAGGGAAGATACGTTCGGGGTCGGTCTCGGTACCGCTCGGGTCGGGATTGACGCCGGTGCTCATCTCGATCTCCGAGGAGTTCCCGAGACTCCTGCTCGGCGCGGGTGCACCGCCCTCCTCGGGTGAGAGGTCGACGAAGGTCTGTACGATGCCGCGCTGGTCGGAGAGTTCGATCTTCCCGTTGAGGGCGTAGGCCTGGTCGTGGACCGGCCAGAGGGGGTTGACGCCCGCACCGACGAAGTCGAGTCCGATCCCGGCGACGGCGTAGGCGACGACAGCCATCCACCCGACGTTGACGCCCCACTGGCCCCACCGCTCGCGGACGAACGACTCCTCACGCAGCCTCGTATCCACGAACCACGCGGCGCCCACCGCGATGGGAACGACGAACGTGTGTAGCGCCTCGCGGTGGCCGACCGTCGAAAAGAGGGCGATAAAGGAGTCGAGATCCGGGAAGGCGGTCGCAGCGAAGACGATCAGGACGGCGCGCCGGTCGAAGTACGGTCCCAGGAGGGCGGCGGCGAGCAGACCCGCGAACGCGAGGTGGACCACCGTCGAAGCCATGGCCGGGGGTGGGTGAGCCAGCGCCATAACCTTTCAGGCCGAGACGGGAGCGGACCACACGTATCTGCGACGCCGTTCGACACTGGCACAGCTAGCTAGTCGAGTACGAAAGAAGTCGGGCCTTGGACGGTCACAGTGCCACTACCGCCAGGTCAATCCAGCAGGCTTCATAGTGCTTATTGTAGATTATTTCCGGATCGCGCCGACCCCGGGATCGGCTTGTACCGGTAAATCACTACAATAAGCACTATCAGACGTGCTGTTCGACGAGCGAGCGGAGTCGGTTCTCGTCTTGCATACCGACGAGGCGCTCGGCCGGTTCGCCGTCGGCGAACAGAAACAGCGTCGGAACGCCCTGAACGCCGTACTCCCGGGCGAGTCCCTGGTGGGCGTCGACGTCGACTTTCGCCACCGTCGCGGCCGTCTCCGCGGCGATAGACTCGACGACGGGTTCGAGCATCTGACAGGGGCCACACCAGTCGGCGTAGAAGTCCACGAGTACGACGTCATGGTCGGCGACGAGTTCGTTCAGGTGCGCCTCGCTCTCGACGTGGACCGGTTCGGTGGCGACCGACTCCTCGCTCTCGGAACCCTCTTCGTCCAGTTGCGCGGCGAGTCGTTCTCTCTTGCGCTCTCGTATCGCTTCGATGTCCTCGGAATCGCTGGCGTCGTCGGCGTCGCTGGCGTCACTCATCGGTCGTAATTGGAGATTCTCGAATAAAACCGTGGCGCCCCCTGGTCGGCAGGTCACACGACCGGTTCCTGGGACGGCTGTTGTGACAGGCGTTGGACAGGGAACGGACAGACAGGCGTTGGACAGGGAACGGACAGACAGGCGTTGGACAGGGAACGGACAGACAGGCGTCTGACGAGGAACACAAATTTAAGACCCCGTACACCGAGTTTGGCTGTATGAGCACCGAGACGGCACCGCAGGAGATAACGACCCTCGTCGGACGCGAGGTCTACACCAAAAACGGCGTGTTCGTCGGCGAGGTCGAGGACCTCCGCCTGGACATGGACCGCCAGGGTGTAACGGGGCTCGCGCTCCACGAGGTCAACGACGAACTGTTCGCCGCCGAGGTCCGTAGCTCCCGGGGCGTCATCCTCCCGTATCGCTGGGTTCAGGCGGTCGGCGACGTCGTCATCATCAACGACGTCGTCGAACGCCTCGAAAGCGAACCGGAAGACGACGAAACCGAAGTCACGGCCTGAACGCGTCGGTCAGACCAACTACCCCGTCTCGATTTTCCGGGCACATCGTCGTCGGCGATGCCCCACGAGCGGAAGTCCTCCACCGAGAGCAGTCACTCGCTTCCGAGAGTGGCCACTCGGGCCTCTCAGGGCTCGGTCGTGACCAGCTCGCCGAGGTCCACTCGCGCGGCAGGCAGCCACCCCAGAACTGCGGGTAGATACACGCCCAGCGTGCGGTCTACCAGTACCGCGACCGCCGCGAGGTCGGCCGGGACACCCAGTCCGACGAGTACCGCAGTCGCGGACGCCTCGGCGACGCCGACGCCCCCCGGCGTCAGCGGCAGGACGGTCACGCTGTAGGCCATCACGAGCGCGACGCCGAGGAGTATCTCGGGTGAGAAGCCGCCGCCCAGCGCTCCGAGGACGAGCAACACTCTCAGCCCGGGACAGACGACGAGATTACCCGCCCACCCCAGCGCGTACGGGACGACGATGCGAGGTCGCGAGGAGAGGTCCCTGAAGACGGTCGCGGACTCGTCCGTGAACGAGGGTAGCGCGCCTGCGACGCTCGCGAGGCGGGTGCCCACACGCGGGATCTCGCCGAGGACCGTCTCCAGGCGGGCGACGAGTCGACCGGCGACGTCCATCCGGCGGCCCGCGAGGAGCACGAGCGTCGCCGCGACGACGTAGACGCCCGTCGAGAGCGCGACGACGAGGAACCACCCGCTCGCCAGACGGCCGGTGAGGATGCCGAAGTACGTGACGCCGGCAAGCGCGGTCGTCCCGTAGAGTGCGGCGTAGAGGCCCGTGTTCACGCCGGCGAGGCTCACGGCGTCTGTCCACTCGACGTCCGTGTAGTGGCGAAGCACCAGCGGCGCCACGGAGTGGCCCGACGCTTTCGAAGGGATCAGGTGGTTGACGAACTTGACGACGAGGTCGACGCGAGCGGTGGTCGCGAGCGACGCCTCCGTGACGCCGTTGACGAGGACGTACCACATCGCGAACCGCGAACAGAACTCCACGACGGTGACGGCGAGGACGGCGAGGACGACGACCGCGGAGACGTCCCCGAGGCTCCCGGCGGTCGCCGCCCAGTCGACGTCGCGGGCGACGTACCAGAACGCCCCGAGTGCGAGGACCCACTTCAGCGCCGAGAGGACGCGACCTGCGATCCGACGCCGAAAGGGCGGCGGAGAGTCGTGCCGACTCTCTACGTGGGTGTCGCTCTCACTCTCGTTCTGTTCGCCGCCGGTTGTGTCACCGACAGCAGCGTCGTCCGTCATCGTGACCCTCCCCGACCCTGGCTGCCGGACTTCGTCGTATACTCGGTGGGGTCAGTCTCCACGTCTTCAGCGAGCGTGCCGACCGGAACGAACTCGAACGGTTCGGCGAGGATCCGCTCGACGGCCCGACGCATGTACGCACCCGACCGGAAGTAGACCCGCGAGGGAACACCCTCGATCTCGGGGAGGCCGACGAGTTCCCAGGGGTGGACGTACAGCACGGGCGCGATGCCGCGTCGGGCGAGGAGTTTCATCCCCAGGATCGTGTAGCGCACGCCGAAAAAGCGGATCCAGGTACCCGTCAGCGGGAGGCGTAGACCGGGCATGACGGCGACCGGCACCTCCGTCAGTTCGGCGGGCGCGCCGGTCTGGATCGTCGAGGTTGGCGAGGGACGCCAGGTGTCCCACTCGCCGCCGTACCAGCCCGGGATCGAACGACAGGGAACGACACTGGAGTCGTACGCGTAGCCGGTCTCGGCCAGTATCGAAAAGTGGTCGTCGGCGATATCGAACGAGGGCGCGCGGAACCCGATAACGTCGGCTCCCGTGGCGGCTTCGAGTCGCTCTTTCGAATTCCCGAGTTCGTCGCGGCGCTCGTCTGTCGAGAGGTCGGTGAGGTGGCGATGAGAGTGCGTGTGTGAGCCGAGTTCGTGGCGCTCGGCGACCTTTTCGAGCATCTCCGAGTGTTCGGCGACGATATCCGACACCGCGAAGAAGGTAGCCGTCGCGCCGGCGCGCTCGAAAGCATCGAGCAGGAAATCGACTCCCTCGCGGCCGATGGCTGGTTCGTCGGCGGTGCCGGCCGCCGTCCGGTAGGCGGGCGCGTGCTGGAAGAACTCCAGGTCGACGGAGAGCGCGGCCGGCACCTGCATGCGACCCGGTAGCGGACCGGCCCACTTGACTCGTGTGGGTCGAGTGCCGGTTCACAGGCTCTTGCTGGGGTCACAGTGCCGACTTACCGGCAGATTCAAACCGGCGAAGATACAGAGAACCGACGAGAACCGATGGGAACGGCCACCCCCCTCGCGTCGCTGTTCGGACTCGACGTGAGCCTGACGCTCGTCTTCCTCCTCGTCGGACTCGCCGTCTTCGCCTGGGGATTCGCCCGCTATCGGCGGACGTTCTCGCGGACGGAGCTGGGCGTCGCGACGCTCATCGCGCTCGGCGTCTGGACGGTCGGTGTCTTCCCCGACGTGTTCCTGTTTCTCGCCGACGTACTGAGCATCAACCAGCCGTTCCGCGCCGTCCAGATCACCGCCAACGTCGCGTTCGTCTTCCTCCTGCTCTACGTCCTCTCACTAATAAACGACAACCGGCGCACCGTCGGCGACCTCACCCGCGGGCTCACCGTCCAGCAGGCCGCCCTCGGTGAAGACACCCCAGACCAGTCGCTGTACGTCGTCGTCCCCGCCTACAACGAGGCGGCCACGATCGGTGACGTGTTGACGTCGCTGCCCGACACTGTCCGGGGCTACTCGGTGCGGGCGGTCGTCGTCTCAGATGGCTCGGAAGACCCGACGACCCGCGTCGCCCGCGACCACGAGGCTATCGTCGTCGAGCACCCGCTCAACCAGGGTCAGGGCGGCGCGTTGAAGACCGGCTTCGAGATCGCCCGTCGCCACGGCGCCGACGTCGTGGTCACGATGGACGCCGACGGGCAACACCCCGTGGACCAGCTGGACACGCTCGTCGCGCCCATCGCCGACGACGAGGCAGACTACGTTCTGGGCTCGCGCTATCGCGGTGAGGACGACACGGCCAATTCGCTGACCCGCAAAGGCGGCATCCGGGCGTTCACCTGGCTCGTCAACCTCATGTCCAAGACCGACATCACCGACTGCACGAACGGCTTTCGCGCCATCCGCGGGTCCCGACTCGGCGAGTTGACGCTGACAGAGGAGCGTTTTTCGGCGCCGGAACTCATCATCGAGTCCCGCAAGAACGGCCTCCGGATCACGGAGGTGCCGGTCACCATCAGCGAGCGCGAGGCCGGTGAGACGAAGAAACCGGGACTGGGCTACGCTGTCGGGCTCACGCGGACGATCTTCGTCACCTGGATCCGCTGAGCGCCCAGACTGCAACTCGAGCACTCGAGGACCGACCCGAAGACCGAATCGAGCACTGTCCGAGGATCCGTGGCCAGAGATCAGTTCCGAAATGCCGACAGCAAATCAATCAGGACTGATAATTGTTCTACGTGAGATTAATCTTTATACGTAATTGGGCGGTATGTCCGTTTATACTGCTATCAATAATGATAGCAGAACGGAAAATGAGCTCCTGGATCCCACCCGAGCGGAGAGACGGCGGGTCGAGTCACGACCCCGGGGTCAAGGGGAAAGAGGTCGTCGACGGGCGCGGGTTCTCCGAGGCGCTGACCGAACTGGACTGGGTCGACTTCGTCGTGATAGGGGTCGCGGCTGCTATTCCAACGAGTTTTCTGACGATGATACTCCTCTGGGAGTTTTTCCCCGGGTTTCGGGACACTGCCGGGGAGATCGTTGGAGTAGTACTGGAGTGGCTCCCGCTGGTCGTCCCGGTGCTCCCACAGCTGTCGACCGGTGTTCTCTGGTAGGCCCCGACCGTCGCTGGGCGGTCCTGTCGGTACCGGAAGTGGCGACGGATGACTGCCACGCTACAGACCGGCGACAGCGTCACTTGTAGCCCAGGTCTTCGAGGAGCCCGCCGATCTCCAGTCGCTCGCCGTCGCGGACGCTCTCCTCGGGCATCCGACCCCGGAGTCGGGTCGTCTTCGGGTCGTCCGGCGACGGGTCGAGTTCCAGCGGGTCCGCGTCGAGGTCGTAACATTCGGGATCCCAGTCCCGGTCGGGATACTCGACGTACTTTCGGCCGTCGGCACGGACCGCCCGCTGCCAGTTTTCCTCGCGAAGCAGCGACTTCCCGCAGGCTCGCATGTAGGCGGTGCGCGCCTGGACGTCCTCGGGTGGAAGGAGCGATTCGCCGTCCGGGAACGGGCCACCGGGCGCGGTGTCGCCCGCCGAAGCATCGCCGGTGGACGGGTCCTCGGGGTCGACCCCCAGCAGATCGAGAATCGTCGGCGCGATGTCGACCTGGCGGACCTGCGCGTCGACGGTCGCCGAGTCGATACCGGGCCCCGAGAGCACGAAGGGGACGTTCGCGACGAAGTCGAAGACGTTCTCGCCGTGCCCGTCCTCCATGAAGTGGTCCGGAATAGCCAGATCGCGCCCGTATCGGCGCTTGAGGCGGCGTTCGATGGCTCGCGTATCGATGCCGAGGCCGTACCGGAAGCCAGTCCGCAGGAACTTGCAGAGTTTGTGAAGGTAGCTGTCGCGGTAGGCGATAGCCTCGCCGTGGTCGCCGTGGAGGGCGGTGACGGTGTTCGCGGGGAGGTGGTCGTGCAGGTCTTCGAGCGCGCGGTCGAGTGCCGAGAGCGTCCGGGCGTAGGGATACTGGCCGTACTCCGGGTCGTCGTAGGCCTCGGGAACCGCGACGGGGTCGTGGATCTCCCAGAGGTGCAGGTAGGCGAAAAACGGCTCGTCGAGGCCCTCGACGGCGGCGACGGCGTCGTCGAACCACTCGCCCAGCAGTTCGGCACGGCGGTCGCGGTACGCGTAGGTGTCGAACCCTCGGTCGAGGTCTGTGTCGGCGACGAGCGGGCCCGTCACGAGCGCGGCCGTATCGTACCCGGCCGCCGAGAGGTGTTCGGCGAGCGTCGATACGTCGGAGTCAAGTCGGGCCTCCTCCAGCGAGTAGACGCCGTTGTGTTCGGAGTAGGCGCCCGTAAAGAGACTCGCGACACAGGGGGTCGTCGTGGTCGCCGTCGCGTAGAGCTCGCGGTAGTCGACACCCTCGGCGGCGAGCGAGTCGAGAAAGGGCGTATCGGCGTGGTCGGTCCCCACGAAGTCCGCTCGCAGGCAGTCGACGGTGACGAACAGGAGGTTCTGCTGTGGCATCGAACGGCGTCACCCCGCGTCCGAGTAGCCCAGTTCCCGGAGTTGCTGCTCGACGTCCTCGGAGACGTCGGCGCGCTCGACACCGACCGACTCGCCGCCCCCTCGCATCGACACGTCGGCGTCACGAGCGACGAGCTTCCGCTCGAAGTCCTGCCAGGCGACAGTAGCTTTGTCGTGCCACGGTGCCACGGTGAGCGTCTCCTCGGTTCTCGTCTCACGGAGGTCGGTGCCCTGCCAGGCCTCGGGCGCGTCGATCCCCTGGCTCTCGACGAGCGTCGGCGCGACGTCGAGCAGGCTACAGCGCTCGCCCAGCGTGTCGACGCCGTCGAGGACGACCGGCACCCGGACGATCGGGTCGACGACTCGTCGGCGGTACCCCTGGTGGTAGTAGTATTCGTCCTCACCGAACTCGTCGCCGTGGTCGGCGGCGAACACGAAGACCGGGTCCTCGGCGTCGGTCTCCTCGAGTAGTCGCCGGACGTTGTCGTCGACGCGGCCGAGTGCGTCGCGGTAGTGGTCGAGGATGACGTCGCGTTCGCGTTCGGTAACCTCGGAGGAGCCGAACCAGTGGCGGCCGCCGCTGGCCTCGGCTTTCCGGTCGATGGCGTTCGGGATCGCGTCCTCACCGGTGCCGTACGGGCGGTGGCTCTCCATCAGGTGGACCCAGAGGAATCGCGGTCCATCGGCGTCGTCGAACCGCTCGATGGCTTCGTCGACGACGTCGCCGTCGTCGGGGAGGTCGGCCATGTTGGCTTCCATCGGGTAGACTCGGCGGTAGACCTGCCGGACGATGTCGAACGATCCCAGGTACTCGCGGAGGCCACTGCGGCGGTTCTTCGCGGGGTTGTCCCCGCCGCCGGTCATGTAGTTGTCGTAGTACGCGAAGCCGGCGTCGAAGTCGAATCCAGGGTCGGCCTGGGCGGTCGGGACGAGGCCGATGGTGGTGTAGCCGGCGTCTGCGAAGACGTCTGCGAGCGAGGGACTGAGAACTCTGGACTGGACCGAGGCACGGAGGCGGGCCGACTGGAGAGCGGCGAGGCTCGGCCGGGTGTAGTGGCCGGCTGTGACGCCCGTGAGCACGTCGTGAGCGTCGACGAAGGGCATGGCGTCGACGAAGTCACGACGGACCGAATCCGCCGTGACGAGGACCACGTCCTGCATGCGAGTGACTGTCGTCAGTTCCGCCCGCCCGTATACAATAGCTTCGACTGTCGACTCACTTGACGCTCGCAAGCGAGCGTTGCGTTCGTCGAACCGCAGTGGTGGGCACCGGCCACGTCGTTCGTGCTTTGCTGAGACCTACCGGTCTCAGTGCCGCACTCACTCGGGGTCGTCAGAAGTTGACAACCAACTGTATGGTTGCGGGTTCGACGGCCAATTACGAGGGCTGCGAGCGCGCTCGCAGGCCGAACGTGGCCGGCACAGTCCTCCAAACGTCGAACGAAGTGAGACGTTCACTACGTAAGCGTAATACCGGCGGGAGGCGTATCTCGCGGTCGAATGACACTGGTCGTCCTCGGGATCGACGCGCTCGACCCGGACCTGGTCGAGGAGTCAGAGCACCCGAACCTCGTACTCGAGTCCTTCGACGCCGTCGAGACTATCTCGAGTTCCGCGGGCGAACCCAGCACGCACGAACTCTGGCCGACCATCGTCACCGGCCTGCGCCCCGAGGAGCACGGCCTCACGCTGGAAGACGACGGCGTGGCCTGGGGGAACCCCGTGCTCTCCGTTGGCAGTCGCGTCGCCGATTACGTCCTGCCGGACTCGCTGCAGTCGGCTATCGGCGCGTGGCTGCTGACGAACACGGGCGCCGACGCGTTCCGGACGCCGGCCACCTACTACGCCGAGAACGGCATCGATACGGTCTTCGACGGCCGCGCGGCGAAACCGATCGGCGTCCCGAACTACGTCGTCGACCCTGATTCCGAGGACCGCGAACACAACCTGCGCAAGAACATGGGCGAACTCTTCGAGCGCGACCCAGACGCGACGGGCGGCCATCGCTCTGCGGACCCGCGGGCCTTCTACGAGCAGTGCATGGAGATGGCGATGGTCCGCATCGCGCTGACCCGGCGGGCGCTCCGGGGTCGCGAGTACGAACTCGTCTTTGGCTACACGAGCGGCCTCGACCTCGTCGGCCACGTCGCCTACCAGTCGCCGGGGCTGCAGGCCGCCGCCTACGACGAACTCGACGACTTCGTGGGCGAACTCCGCGACGACCTCGGACCCGACGACGAACTCGTCCTCGTCAGCGACCACGGCCTGCAGGAGGGCGTCCACACCCACGAGGCGATGGTCGCCGCGACCGACCCGGCGTTCGTCGATCAGGTCGACAGCGTCCTCGACATGCGAGCGGCCATCGACGCCGCGCTCGGCGACGGCGACCACGTGCCGACCCCGCGAGAGTTCGGTGAGGCCGAGGGTGACGAAGCGGGGGCCGACGCTGTCCGCGAACAGCTCGAAGACCTCGGGTATATGTGAGAACGGGAGTAGCTGGAATCCCAGGAGCGAACACGCGAGACGCAGTCACGGCGTCGAGAACGGGAAATCGACCGACTACGGGCGGTAGCGACACTTATTAGTTCGCACTGCTGCTACCGGCGATGAATGACTGACAACATCGTCGTGTGCATGACGAGCCGGGGGAACTACGCCCGGATCGGGCCCGTCCTGCACGAACTCGACGAGCGCGAGGAGTTCGACCTCGACATCATCAACGCCGGTGCGTCGATGATCCGCGAGTACGGGTCGCTGTCGGCTATCCTCGAAGACGACGGCCTCGAGATCACCACCGAGATGTACAACGTCCTCGAAGGCGGGAACCCGGTAGCCTCGGCCAAGACCACGGGGCTGAGCATGGTCGAGTTCACGAACGTCCTGAACGACCTCGACCCCGACGCGGTCATCACGATCGCCGACCGCTACGAGACGATGGCGGTCACGCTCGCGGCCTGCTACCAGAACATCCCCGTCGTCCACACCCAGGGCGGGGAGATAACGGGCTCTATCGACGAGAAGGTCCGCCACGCGACGACGAAACTCGCCGACTACCACATGGTCTCGACCGAGCGCAGCGTCGAGGTGGTCAACAGACTCGGCGAGGACCGGGAGCGCATCTACGAGACGGGCTGTCCGTCGATGGACATCGCCAAAGACATCTCGGAGAACGCGGACCCGGATTACGACCCCCAGGAACAGTACTCCGGCGTCGGCGAGGACGTCGACGTGAGCGAGGACTACCTGGTCGTCCAGTACCACCCGGTCCCGACCGAGTACGACACCCAGTACGACAAGACCTGGGAGCTTATCGAGGCAGTCGACGCGCTCGACGTCCAGGCGTTCTGGTTCTGGCCGAACATGGACGCCGGCACCGACCAGGTCTCGAAGGCCATCCGCGAGTACCGCGACCAGCGCGACCCTCAGGACGTCCGCTTCTACATCAACATGCGGCCGACCCACTACCTGACGCTGGTCAACAACTCCGCGTGTCTCGTCGGCAACTCCAGCGTCGGCATCCGCGAGTGCTCGTTCCTGGGCCAACCCTCCGTCAACATCGGCGGCCGCCAGAACAGCCGCGAGCGCGCCGAGAATGTGATCGACACGCCCTGTGAGGCCGACGCGATCCGCGAGGGCATCGAGGAGCAACTCGAGGTCGAGTCCTACGAGGGGTCGACGCTGTACGGCGAGGGTGACGCCGCGGTCAAGATGGTCGACGCCATGGAGGAAGTCGACTTCGAACTCAAGGGGTCGATGGACCCGACGCGACTCGGCCTCGCCGAAGTCTCACCCGCACTCGAGTAGACCATGGCCACAGTGCTCGGTCTGATCCCCTGTCGCGGCGGCTCGAAAGGTATCCCGCGCAAGAACGTCCGCGAGGTGGCGGGTGAACCGCTGCTGGCTCACACCGTTCGCGCCAGTCTCGACGCCGACCACGTCGACCGGACGGTCGTCTCGACCGACGACGACGAGATCAAAGCGGCCGCACTCGACGCGGGCGCGGACGTCCCCTTCGACCGGCCGGACGAACTCGCAACCGACGAGGCGGCGGTCGAACCCGTCATCGAACACGCCGTCGAGTGGCTCCGCGACGAGGCAGGCGAGACGTACGACACGATACTGCTCCTGCAGGCCACGTCGCCGCTCCGGACCGCAGCACAGGTCGACGAGGCCGTCGAGCGGTACCGCGAGCGCGATGCCGATTCGCTCGTGGCGGTCTCAGAGGGTGACAGCTACCGCTGGCGCGAGACCGACGAGGGCGCCGAGATCGTCAACTACGACAGCCGCAAGCGCCGCCAGGACAAAGAGCCAGAATACGTCGAGAGCGGCGCCATATACGGTGTCGATACGGACCTCTTTCTCGAGACGGGCGACCTCCAGACCGGGAAGACCACGCTGTACGTGATAGACCAGGTGTCGGCGCTGGACGTCGACGAACCGTTCGAACTATGGATGGCCGACAAGATACTCCGGGAATGGCGAACATGATCGAGTTCGACAGCGAGCGGATCGGCGCGGGCGAACGGCCCTACATCGTCGCCGAGGCGGGTGTCAACTTCCGCGACGACATCGACCTCGGGAAGGCGTTCGTCGAGGAGGCTGCCGCCGCGGGCGCGGACGCCGTCAAGTTCCAGACCCACGTCCCGAGCGCGGAGATGGTCGAATCGGAGATGCGCGAACTGGACATGGGCGGGCTCTACGAGCGCATGGGCGTCTACGCCCTCTCGATGGACGAACACGAAGAGCTTAGATCCCACTGCGAGGACCACGGGGTCACTTTCCTCTCGACGCCGTTCTCCCCCGCGGCGGTCGAGCGCCTCGAAACCCTGGGCGTCGGCGCGTACAAGGTCGGTTCGGGCGAACTCACGAACCACCACCTCCTGCGAACCATCGCCGAGACGGGCAAGCCGATGATCGTCTCGACGGGCATGCACGACATGGAGACGGTCCGCGAGACCGCCGCGTTGCTCGACGAGCACGACGCCGAGTTCATGTTCCTCTACTGCGTCTCCGAGTACCCCACCGAACCCTCCGATTTCAACCTCGGGCTCATCCAGCGGATGCAAGAAGAGTTCGGGGTTCCGGTGGGCTTTTCGGACCACTCGACCGGTGTCGAGGCCGCGGCGGTCGCGATGGCCCGTGGCGCCGACCTCGTCGAGAAGCACTTCACCATCGACCGCCGGCTCCCCGGCGGCGACCAGGAAGTGTCGATCGAACCCGAGGAACTCGAAACGCTCGTCGAGTACGCCGAACTCTGTCACGTGACGAAAAGCGACGAGAAGCAGGTCCGGGACGACGAGGCGGCCATCGCCGAGTGGGCCCGCCACAGCGTCGTCACCGCCGCCGACGTCGCCGAGAGCGAGACGATCACCGCCGAACACCTGACGACCAAACGCCCGGGGACCGGCATCCCGGCCAACGAGTTCGACGACGTCGTCGGTCGGACCGCTGCGCGGGACATCGCGGCCGACGAAGTAGTCGAGGAATCGGACCTCTCCTGACGATGGACGCGGTCTCGGGAACGGAGGTGCTATCGTGAAGGCAGTGATGTATCACTACGTCGATCGAGGAGGCGAGACGCCGCCTTTCGGGTACTACCACCTCGACAGAGACGACTTCGCCGCACAGCTCGACCACTTCGCCGAGCGCTACGACGTGGTGGGTCGCGAGCGATTCCTCGAGACTGTCCGCGGCGAGCGACCACCCGGTGAGTCGGAGGTCGTACTCACGTTCGACGACGGACTCGCGGACCACTACGACCACGTCCTGCCGGAACTGGTGGCTCGCGACATGTGGGGGATCTTCTACGTCCCGACGGGGCCGTATCTCGACGGCGGGGCGCTGGACGTCCACCGCGTTCACGCGTTGCTGGGTGCCTGTGGGGGCGAGGCGGTCGCGGCCGAACTCGACGCGCTCGTCGAGGAATCGATGCTCGACGACGACCACGTCGACGCGTTCTCGGAGACCGTCTACGAGCGCCAGGACAACGAGAGCGCGACCGAGCGCGTCAAGGAGGTTCTCAACTACTACATCGCCGACCGACATCGGTCCGGCGTACTCCGCGACCTGGAGGACGCACTCCTGGGCGGGCAGTCCTATCACGACGACGTCTACATGACCCGCGAGCAACTCCGGGAACTGACAGACGCGGGCATGCTCGTGGGGTCACACACCGTCACACACCGCGTCATGTCGACGCTGTCTGCGGCCGAACAGCGGCGGGAGATCGAGGAGTCGTTCGGGTTCCTCGACGAGGCGCTCGACGGGCTGGCGCTCAGGACGTACTGTCACCCCTACGGCGGCGCACACAGCTACGACGACTCGACGCTGGACCTCTTAGCGGAGGTCAACTGCGAGTTCAGCTTCGACGTCGACGCGCGCGACCTCACCGCCGCCGACGTCGAGAACGCCCGACAGCGACTCCCACGGTACGACTGCAACGAGTTCCGCCACGGCGAATCGACGGTGTCGCTCGGATAATCGAGCGGGAAGCCCACCGGACTGGCGGAACTGGCCGCAGGGCATCGCCGAGGGGCGCTTCCGAAAACGAGTAACAGCGAAAGCGCGGCCTATTGAGTATGACCATCAGTTTCTGGACTGGCTCTCGGAGAGTGTCGAGCACCTCCAGGACGGCGACAGGGACCTCGCCACACGTGCGGCCCGGCCGGCGTACTACCTCTGAGTCGGGGCGTTTCTCACCTACTCGCATTGACGGGCCTACGGGACGAACGTCTACGACCGCGAGTGGGACGCCCTGCTGGTGCTGGACACCTGCCGTGTCGACGCGATGGCGACCGTCGCCGACGAGTACAACTTCATCGAGGACGTCGACTCCACCACGTCCGTCGGGAGCACCTCCTTCGAGTGGATGGTGCACACGTTCACCAACGACTACCTCCACAAGGTCCGGAACACCACGTATCTCTCGCAGAACTCCTTTACCGCGCGGGTCCCTGGCGGTGGCTACACAGGGAAGGTACCGATCCCCTTCGGCCCGTCGACGTACGACACGGTCGAACGCGAGGACTACGGCTACCTCGAGGAAGTCTGGGAGGCCTACCTCGAAAACCTCCGACTGGTTCTCGACGAAGTGGCTGTTCTGCTGGAGAACATCGACGCATAGTGGGGGTCATCACCGCCGACCACGGCGAGGCGTTCGGCGAGCGCAACTTCTACCGGCACCCGGTCGCCTGCCCGCTCTCCTATGTCCGCAAGGTCTCCTGGGTCGAGATGACGGCGATGGACACCGGGTCGGTCGACCCGACTGCCCCGGACCCCGATCGGTCGACACCGCCAGTTCCGTCGAGGACCGGCTCGAACAGCTCGGCTACCAGTGACCTGCGGAGTCACTCCATTCCGTATTCCGACCGGTAGCCGTTCGCGCTCCGTCTACAATGCGCCAACGTAGCCTTTATTCCCGCAACCGGCGTAGCCGGCCTGACATGGATGTCGTCTGGCTCATCGTCGACTCGCTCTCCTTTCGCGCCACCTCTTTCGCACCGGACGGGCCGGACACGACGCCCCAGCTGGAGTCACTCGCGAGCGACCACGGGGTCGTGTTCACGGAGGCCTACGCGCCGGGTCCGCTGAGTCCCTCCTCGCACGCGGCCATGTTCACGGGCGAACTCCCGTCGGTCGCCGGGATGCACGAAGCCCACCCCTACTACGACAGTGACCTGCCGCTGGTGGCCGAGCGCTTCCAGCCGACCCACCGGACGTCGTTGCTCTCGCTGAACATGTGGCTGTTCCAGGGGCTCGACCGCGGTTTCGACGAGAAACGGGACTTCAGTAGACAGTATCTGCTCTTTCGCGACGCGACCGACCCGGTCAACTTCTTCCGGAAACACGACGTCCAGGGGTCCTTTCCCTCACGGCTCTGGCAGTTCGCGACCGCTGACGGTAAACCCGTGAAGTCGCTGTTGAACTACCTGAACTACCGGCGCCGCGACGAGGAACTCGTCCCCGACAGCTGGGGCGACGCCGAGCAGTACCAGTACGTGAGCGTCATCAACGAGGAGATCCGCGATACCCTGGCCGGCGGCGACGAGGACCACTTCCTCCTGGCGAACTACATGGATATCCACCCGCCGTTCGACGCCAGCGACGAAGCGCTCGAGCGGTTCGCCCCCGGTCGCGACCGGTCTGAGTTGCCCATCGGCGTCTCGCCCGAACGCCACATCCCCAACGACGAGAAGTCCTACGACCCCGGGGCTATGGAGGAACTCTACCGTGCGACGGTCTGGGACTTCGACCGGAAGTTCACGCCGCTCGTCCGCGAACTCGTCGAGGAAGACACCTTCGTCGTCGTCACGTCCGACCACGGCATCTGGAACCGCGACACGGCCTACGACGAGAACCGGCTCCACGTCCCGCTCGTGATATTCGGTCCCGACGAACCCGCCCGGACCGTCGACCACACGGTCTCGCTGCGCTCCATCCCGCACACGCTCGTCGAGGCGGCGTTCGGTCCCGACGCCGAGAACGGCTTCAGCGGGCGATCGCTCCTCGCCGTCGACAGCGACGAGACCGCGGTCACGGAGGTCATCCATCACCCCAACGAGGTCTACGAGAAGACCGGCCGGGTGGACGTCACCAAGTCCAAAGACGACGACCGCCCGCCACAGCGCGACCTCGTCCTCGTCGAGGGTGACGCCCGCGTCGAGTACATCGACGGCGAGTGGACGGTCGCCAGGGGCGAAGAGGCCGTCACGGACCGCCTCAGAGAGGTCGGCGAGGAACTGCTCGCGACCGACGTGGAAGGCGGCGACGGCGACATCGAGTACGACGAGGTGACCGAACAGCGCCTCGAAGACCTCGGGTACATGTAGGACGAGTCGCCGAGCGGCTACGACGTTCGGACCCCAGCGACCCCCGGGCCCCCGTTGTCGTCGGGTGGCCGTGACGCCTTTCCGTTCGCGCGTCCGAGTCAGCCCCATGAATCGCGTGGTCGTCCTTCAGGTCAGGATGGGTTCCTCGCGACTTCCGGGGAAGGCGATGTTGCCGCTGGCCGGCGAACCCGCACTGGTCCACGAGATCAGGCGAGCGGCGAGCGCGGGTCCGATAGACGTCTCGGACATCGTCGTCGCCACGTCGACCGAGCCACGCGACGATATCCTGGTGACGACGGCCGAACGCGTCGGCGCGACGGTGTATCGGGGCTCCGAGTCGGATGTCCTCGGGCGAGTACACAAAGCCGTCGAATCGGTCGACGCCGACGCGACCGTCAGACTCTGCGGGGACAACACGCTGATCGACCCGCGACTCGTCGAAGTGCTCTTCGAGACGCTCGAAGAAGCGGACGTCGACTACGTCTCGACCAAGTTCGAGCGGACGTTTCCCGTGGGGCACAACGCCGACGCGTTCACCACCGACGCGATCTCCCGGGCGGCCGACCGGGCCCGAGACGACCACTACCGCGAACACGTCGCCCAGTACTTCAAGGATGGACCCCCGTGGCTCGAGTGGCGCACCGTCACCGCCGACAAGGTGTTCGACCCCGACCTCCGCGAGGCGGTGCCCGACCTCACCGAACTCCGGCTGACGATGGACGAGTGCGACGACTACGAGTTGCTCAGGCGCGTCTACGACAGCGTCGACTTCGAGGGCGTCCTCGACACGAGCGACGCGATACGGTACGTCCTCGACAACGACCTGCAGAGGGTCAACGCTGACGTGAACCAAGCGGTCTGGTGACGAGAGTGCGGTGGTGGGGCGACGATCACTGCTCCCGGGCAGACGGAGAGTCAGGGCTCGCGTCGGCGTCGGTCCGGGCGCCGAGTTCGGCGGCACGCTCGTGGACCACGGAGAGGATCCGCTCGGTCGACCCGCCGAGGCGAACCAGCGGCTGGGAGTCGGCGGCGTCGAAGGCGTCAGGGTCGTCAAGCGCGGCGGCCAAGGCGTCGACGACGTCGGGTCCGTCGGTGAACCGGACCTTGTCGACGGGAGCGAGTTCCGAGAGCCCGCGGTCCCAGAGGTCGCTGACGACGACCGGCACGTCGAGGACGGCGCTCTCGACGAAAGCAGTCGACGTGTTGACAACGGCGACGCGGGCGTCAAGTAGCGCGTCGTCGATGTCGTCGTAGTCGACCACGTACTCGCCCCAACCGCGCTGCTCGTACCACGACGGCTCCTCCAGCGGGTGGAGTTTCACCGCGAGCGAACGGTCCTTCTCGTCGCAAGCCGCCACGAGCGCGCGGACCATGTGTTCGAAGTCGGGTTCGATGGCGTCGGTCAACCCGTGGGAGTCGCTCGCGAAGAGGATGTCGTAGCTCGGGTCACGTTCGTCGCCGACTCGGCCTGCGAGGTACTCGTACCAGGGGCTCCCGACCGTCACGACCGTCGCCGCCGAGTGGACGTACCGGCGGAAGTTCGCGCGCCACGGCTCGCCCCAGACGAGGTAGGTGACCGGCGCGAAGAAAGGTGCCGCCATGATCTTCCCACCGACCGCCTGCTGGATGCCGTGCTGGTAGACGAACAGTCGCTCGGCACCCCCGGCATCGATCAGGTATGGCATCGCCGAGTACGTGTGGACCATTGGGTCTCCGTCGGTCAGCGGATCGACGCTCTCGCGTTTGACGTGCTCCAGCAGGACGAAGTTGTAGTATAGCACACGGTTGCCGAGACCTGGTTGAACGTCTCCGGTGCGAATGAGGGCGCGCGTCACCGTTACTGACCGGAGGACGTCCCGGAGCAGCGCCGTGACTGCGACGTGCGCGTGTAGCTCTCGGTGGGACACAGTTCGGAATCCCTCGCCAGCCCACTCGTCGGATTTCTCCGTGGCCGCCGGCGAACAGAGGAAGACAGCGTCCTCGCCGCGGTCCTGGACGGCGCGGGCGACTTCGAGGAACGTGTGACTCCGGTATCCGCGCGTCGACGTCATCGAGAAGACGTGGTCGGGTGCTGTCGGTACATCTCTCACCCGTCCGAGCAGTCGGGTGACGAAATACTGCGACCGCGCGAGGACAATGTAACCCACGATAGCGAGCGGGAAAAGCGGTGTCGTGACGAACGGTATCTCCCCCGATTCAGAGATGTCGCGGTCGTGTTCGATGATGTGGGAAATGCGGTAGCCGGCGTAGGCGAGCGGGAACCGTTCGAACAGGGTAGTCAGGTCCGCAAACCGTTCCTCGGGCGGTTCGTCGAATTGCTCGTCAGTCATTCGTCACTCGTGGACGTCGCCCGTCCGTACTTCCGCACCCGTTCCAGCACTGCACTACTAACTGGTAGGTGTCGACACTGGAATAATCTTTGTGATGGCGCTCATCTGGACCAAGTCAACCTGCCCCTCGTCCGCGCCGCCAGGCCTCCTCTGTGAGAAGAAAGACATACATGAGGTGGCACAGAACCCGGATTCGTGTCCGGGGACAGCGACGATCCGACGGCCGACGACGAAGGGACGGACACAGACGACGTCGTCCGTGCGCTCGGCAAGAGCGGGGCGGTGGTCCTCGTAGGCACGTTTCTGGAACTCGGCATCGCGCTGCTGGCGAAACTCCTCATCGCACGGGAACTCGCACCGGGGAGTTACGGGGAAGTGACGGTTGGACTCACGATACTCACGGTGACGGCGATCGTTTCGCGGCTGGGGTTCGACACGGGGATCCCACGGAACGCCCCGCGCTACGAGGGTGCCGACCGACGCGGCGTGTTCGTCTCCGCGCTGCAGTTGAACGTGCTCGTTTCCGTCTCGCTCGGGGTCGGACTCTTCCTGACTGCCGGTGCCGTCGCGGAGTTCCTCAACAACCCACAGCTCCGGGAAGTGTTGCGGGTCATCGCGGTGGGGACTCCGGCGATCCCGCTGATGCGTATCTCGCTCAGTGGGACGCAGGCGGTCGGGCGCTCCGTGCCAAAGGTCATCGTCCAGAACCTCACCCACCCGCTGACGCGGATCGCGCTGGTGACGGCCGTCGTGGTGTTCGGCGCGTCGCCGGTACTCGTCGCGGGCGCGTACGTCGTCTCGAACTGGGCCGGAGCACTCGCGGGGCTGTATTTCCTCGTTCGCTACACTCCAATCCTCGATACCACGACCGGATGGACGCCGAAATACCGGGAGATGCTCGTCTTCTCGCTCCCGCTGATGGCCACGACCGGCCTCTCTTTTATCCTCGGAAACACGGACACGCTGATGCTCCAGTACTTTCAGGGGTCGGTGGACGTCGGCGTCTATGACATCGGCTACACCATCGCCCAGATGCTGTCGGTCGGGCTCGGCTCGCTGAGTTACCTCTTTTTGCCGAACATCTCGGACCTCCACGCCGAGGAGGAGTGGGCGGAGATCACCCACCTCTACAAGCTCGTGACCAAGTGGATAGCGTTCGTCACGGTGCCGCCGTACCTTCTGGTGACGTACTTTCCCGAACGGATCATCTCGATTTTCGGGAGCGAGTACGTCGACGGGTCGATATACATGGTTATCCTGGCGAGCAGTTACTTCGTGATGGCGGTGTCAGGGCCGAACAAGCGGGCGCTCTCGGCGTTCGGCGAGACCCGGTATATCCTCTACGTGAACGTCTTCACCGCCGCCCTGAACGTCGCGCTGAACCTCGCGCTGATACTCACGATCGGGACGATCGGCGCAGCGATCGCCAGCACGGTGTCACTCGTCGTCGTCCACGTCCTCTACTGCTATCGGCTCTACAGCGTCTACGACATCACGCCGTTCTCGTGGTCGCTCGTCAGACCGCTCGTCCCCTACCTCCTGACGACCGGCGTCATCTACGTCGTCGTCCACAACACCGTCGGGCGCCTGTCGCTCGCCGGCGTTGTGGGACTGGTGGCACTCGCCGCCGTCATCTACGGGGTCGCGATTCTCTCACTCGGCGGCCTCCAGGAAGACGACGTAATGCTCGTCCGAAGCGCGGAACAGAGCCTCGGGATCGATCTCGAGCCGGTAAAGCGCATCGCGCGGCAGTTGATGTGAGAGGGCGAGTTCTGTGAAAATCGAGGTGAACGGGGTCCTTCTCTACCCATTCGTGGACAACAGTATTCATTTAGCCGTACGCCTCTAGATAACTGCTATGGCGTCGAACGTCTTCCTCGTCATCCTGGACCGTGTTCGGGCCAGGAACGTCTCCCTGGGCGGGTACGCGACTGACACACGCCCTTCTGTTCGGAGTTCGCCGAGCGGGCGACGACGTATACGCAGGCCCGGTCGCCCGGCGCGAAGAGTCTGACCAGCCACACGAGCATCTTCACCGGACTCGACATCGAACGACACAACATCACCTCCGCCGACGACCGGCTCGCGCCGGGGTACTCGGTCTTCGAGCACCTCCAGGAGGAGGGGTACGCGACGGGTGTCTTCTCCGAGAACACCTGGGTGACCGACGTCGAGGTCGGCCTCAAAGACGGCTTCGACACCGTCGAGGGGCCGCGAAACATCCCCTTTCCCGACGCGGCCGACCCCAAATCGTTCGTCGCCGAGGCCGGTCGCGGCCAGTACGTCGAGTACCTCAAAGCGAGTCTGAGCGGGCCGAAACCGGCCCAGTCGATACTCAACGGGCTGGCGACGAAACTCGCCTGGGACTACCCGTGGCTGTTGCCCGACTTCCTGCAGGCCAGCACCGCGGGCGACGTCTACACCGACCTCTTTCTGGACTGGGAGCGCGAGCAGTCGGGGCCGTGGGCGGCCTGTATCAACCTCATGGACGCCCACATCCCCTACGAACCCGCCGGGGAGTTCGACCGCTGGGGCGGGCCCGACGCTCGCGAGATCCAGGACGAACTCCGCGACCTGAAGTGGGTGTTCCTCGGGGGGCAACAGCCCTGGTGGAAGCGCCGCGCGCTCGAAGGGCTCTACGACGGCGCCATCGCCCAGATGGACGCCCAGTTGCGCCGTCTGGTCGAGACCCTGGAGGAACGCGGGGTACTCGACGATACGCTCGTCGTCATCACGAGCGACCACGGAGAGGGGTTCGGCGAGCCCAGCGAGATCCGCGACGTCAGGGTGGCCGAACACGGCGTCGCCATCGACGACGTCGTCACGCACGTCCCGTTGCTGGTCAGCTACCCCGGCCAGACCGAGGGCGAGACCGTCACCGACCCGGCGACGCTGACGCGCTTTCCCGACGCGGCGCGGGCGGCCGCCGAGGGCGAGGCCGAACCCGGCGCGTTCGTCCCCGACGGTCCATCAGTGTCTCGGCGGTCGGGCTCAACGACGCGCTGAAAGGCCGAGCGGCCGACTACATCGACGACTTCGAGCCGTTCACCGCGACGGCACGGGCCGTCCTCCGCGTCGAAGACGGTGACGTCGTCAAGGACATCACCTGGCGGGACCGTGCCCGCCGGTTCGTAGTGCGTGACCCACAGACGAGTTACCGTGTCGACGCGCCCGAGGCGGCGATACGGTCGCGCGTCGAGGCTGCCTTCGAGGACGTGACCGACGCGGGCGTGCGGACCGGCGGCGCGGGCGTCGATGGGGCGAGCGACGCCACTCGCAAGCGACTCGAAGACCTCGGGTACGTATAAGAACGCGGAGTACGGGCGACGTGGCCCGCGCCGGCCACGACCGAGGGCAAGAAGGCGATCTTGGGACAGACTGACGGGTGGAAGCGACGATCAAGCGAACGCTGCGTCCAAAAGCGCCTCGTAGCCCTCTTCGTACGCGTCGGCGATCGCCTCTGGGTCGTTTCGCTCGTCGGTCGTCAGCGGGGGGAGGGTGACTCGGGCGACCGGGTCCAGCAGGCCGGTCACGTCGGGAACGCGTTCTTCGAGGCGACCGGTTCGGCGACCGCCGCTGGCCACCTCGCAGGCTTTCTCGTACCGGGCACCGTCGTAAATCGCCACGTAGCCGGGGTCGACGACGGCGACCGCCATGGGGTCGACATTCGCCAGCGGGCGGGCCACGTCCGCGTACGACTCGACGACCGCGAGGTCGGCCGCCTCGATCTCCTCGGCGAGCGCCTGCTGAGCGGGGACGTGCAACGACGTCATCGCCTCGTTGAACTCCGGGAGCGAGGACACCCTGACGGCGTCGTCGAGATCGAGCGCTGTCGTCGCAGAGTCGGGCAACTCGACACCGTCGTTGACGACGTAGCGGTCGCCGACGCGGTCGAGCAGGAACGTGCGGTCCTCGCGACCGAGTATCCCGGCGCCGCCGCGTGGGGCAGGCCGCCAGAGCCGGTGAACCGGGTTGATGTCTTCGGGTTCGCGGTCACCGGGCGCTGGCGCGGCGAGTTTCCGCGCGTCCTTGCCGAACAGGCGTCCCCGGTCGACCGAGTCGCGGTAGTCGTCGTGGTCGAACCAGTAGTCGTTGCCCGCCCGGGGTTTGAAACCGATAGCGCCGGTCCGCGCGAGCAGGCCGACGCTGAAGGTGGTCTTCCCGGCGTCGACGCGGCTCCCACCGGCGACCAGCAGCGTCATGGTTCGGGGTCGGTCTCGGTCTCGATCTCGGTCCCGTCGGCGTCCGCGCCCGGGCCGAGTCCGTAGTAACCGGGTTCGTCGTCGCGGTCGGGTTCGGCGAAGACGAACGCCTCGCTGTGGGCGATCATCCACGGGATCGCCCAGTCGAGCAGGACGTTCTCCGTCTCGACGTCGAGTTCCGCGTCGGGGTCGAGTCCCTGCAGCAGGCGACCGACCTCGTAGATAGTGTACATGGCGTCGGGTTCGAGTATCTCGTCTGGTTCGCGAAACTCCAGGGAACGCAGGTCGTCGAACTCTGACTTCGGTCGAGGCATGTGGTCGAGTATCCCGTCTCGGCGGGTAAACTTCCCGGAACGTCCCGAACGGGCGCCGCGACGCGATAGCGAGCGACCACAGACCGTTCGCAGACGCCGAAAGGTTGATTCGCGTTCATTCTCATTCGTCAACGTTGGTATCGATCGTCGCCGTACACCAGGTTGCACTCGTTGTCTCGACAGTCGTTGCTGCCGGAGCGGCGGCGATCGCGTGGGTGAACCGGGACCAACGGGGGCGAAACCGCTCGCGGCACTCCTGGCTGCACAGTCGTTCTGGGCCGCTGCCGACCTAACCGAACTCGTCGCATCCGGAAGCCAGACTGCGGTCGTCGCGAACAAACTCGTCCTGTTGAGTGTCGTCGTCCTCGTCCCCTCGCTGCTCGTGTTCGCCCTCGAGTACACCGGTCGCGAGTCGTACGTCACCAGACGGACACTCGTCGCCCTGTCGGTCGAACCCGTCGTCTTCACGGCACTTGTCTGGACCAACGGGGTTCACGGGCTGGTGTGGCAGACCCTCGAAACGGGCGGCACTGGCCCATCAGGACTCCTCGCCGTCCGCGGGCCGGCCTACACCGTCCACACCGCCTACTCCTACGTCGTCCTCGCGGCCGTGGTCTTCCTGATCGTCGTCTTCGCACTCAGGTCCCGGTACTTCTACCAGCGACAGGTCGCGGCGGTCGTCGTCGCGACACTCGTCCCGTGGGGCGCAAACGCCGTGTCGCTGGCCCTGGATCTGGACCTGGACCTCACGCCGGTCGCGTTCACAGTCACCGGGGTCGTGTTCACGTGGGCGGTCGTCCGCGAGGAGTTGCTCGATATCTCGCCGATCGCGACCGAAGTGGTCCTGGAGCGGATCGACACGGCGGTGGTGGTCGTCGATACCGCCGACCGCATCGTCGACATCAACGAACGGGCCAGCGAACAGCTCGGTGTCGCGGGCGAATCGGTCGTCGGCGACTCGATCCGTCCGTACCTGGCCGACAGTCGTGAGGCCGAGCGTGTATACGAGAGTGTCACCGCCGGTCGGTCGCCCGCGACCGAGGAGTTCGAGGCCAAGGGCCGGTATTTCAGACTCCAGAGCACGCCGCTGGTCGACCGCCGCGACGACGTCGTCGGATACGCCCTCATCGTGGTCGACCTGACCGACCAGCGCGAGCGCGAAGCGCAACTCGAGCGACGAAACGAGCAACTCGACCGCTTCGCTGGCGTCGTCTCACACGACTTGCGCAACCCGTTGCAGGTCGCCGCTGGCAACCTCGACCTCGCTCGCCGAACCGGCGATCCCGAGCACTTCGACACTGTGGAGCGCTCACACGACCGGATGGAACGCCTCGTCGAGGACCTGCTCGCGCTCGCCCGACAGAACGAGGACCTGAACACCGAACGCGTCGCGGTGACCGACGTCGCCGAGAGGGCGTGGTCTCACGTCGACACCGCCGAGCTCGAACTCGTGGTCGAGACCGATGGACTGTCCGTCGAGGTCGACTCCGAGCGGGTGAGTCAACTGTTCGAGAACCTCTATCGCAACGTGGTCGAACACGCCGGTGAGGACGTAACAGTGACCGTCGAGACACTCTCGGACGAGCGAGGGTTCGCCGTCACGGACGACGGCCCCGGGTTCGGTGACGCGGATCCAGGGGCAGTGTTCGAAGACGGCTACACCACCAGTCGCGACGGCACCGGGTTCGGACTCTCGATCGTCGCCGAGGTAGCGCCCCAACACGGCTGGTCGGTCGACGCGACCGACGACGACGACGGCGGTGCCCGTATCGAGGTGGAGTTCGCCGAAAAAACGGAGATAGTGGACTGACTCGTCGCTACTCGAAGTGTCCGACTGCGGTCGCGTACTGGTCTGCGACTTCGTCCCAGTCGACGACCTCGAAGAACGCATCGATGAAGCTGCCACGGTCCGGGCCGTAGTCGTAGTAGTAGGAGTGTTCCCAGACGTCCAGGGCCATGATGGGGTGTGCGCCCCAGAGTGCACCCTGGTCGTGCTTGTCGACGGCCACGTTCCGCAGTTGCTTCGCGACAGGGTCGTAAACCAGCAGGGCCCAGCCACCAGCGGCAGAGGCTGCGGCTTCGAACTCGCCCTTCCAGCCCTCGTAAGAGCCGAAGTCCTCTTCGATGCGGTCGGCGAGGTCGCCGTCGGGTTCGCCGCCGCCGTCGGGGTCCATGTTGTCCCAGAAGAGCGTGTGCAGATAGTGCCCACAGCCGTTGTGGGTGACGCCGCCGAGCGCGCCGCCTGTCGCCGAATAGTCGCCCGACTCGCGGGCGTCGGCCAGCGTCTCCTCGGCCGAGGCGAGGCCGTTCACGTAGCCCTGATGGTGGGTGTCGTGGTGCCAGGTCAGCACCTGTTCACTGATGTGGGGTTCGAGTGCGTCGTAGTCGTACGGAAGCGGTGGCAGTTCCGGGTCGGAATGTTCTGACATAGATATTTTCCCTCCGTTCTACAGGTAGGGCGGAAACGTGTTAAAGTTTGAGGAACGGGCCAGGAAGGCCGTCACGTTCGTCGATCAGGTACCACTCCGGATCGACAGAGGGCGACCCCCTCGAACTGTACCGGTTGGCCATCAGGTCTGGTACCAGACCACTCACTTCGTCGAGAGACTGTCCACCGCCCCCACGGTCACGAACGTTATCCGTCCGTCTCCCCCTTCGCCTCCCCCCTCGCCGCCTCGAACATCGCGATGGCGTCCTCGCGGCGCTCGGAGTGGTCGACGATGGGCGCGGAGTAGTCGGGTGCGAGCAGCTCCCGCCGGCCCCGGTCGAGTTCGTGCCAGGAGTGGATCGCGTCGGCGGGCACACCCTCCAGTTCGGGGACGAACGCCCTGATGTACTGGGCGTCGGGGTCGTAGCGCTCGCCCTGGGTCATCGGGTTGAAGATACGGAAGTACGGTTGGGCGTCCGTCCCGGTGGAGGCGGCCCACTGCCAGCCGCCGTTGTCGTTGCCGGTGTCGTGGTCGACGAGTTTCTCCCGGAACCAGTCGTAGCCCTCGCGCCAGTCGATCATGAGGTCTTTCGTCAGGAACGAGGCGACGATCATCCGAACACGGTTGTGCATGTACGCCTCGCGGCGCAACTGGCGCATCCCGGCGTCGACGATGGGATAGCCCGTCTCTCCGGCCTTCCAGGCCTGCAGTCCCTCGGGGTCCTCGCGCCACTCGATGTCGTACTCGTAGGATTTGTAGTTCTGAGTCACCACGTCGGGTCGGTCCCAGAGGACGTGGCTGTAGAACTCCCGCCAGGCCAGTTGTGACTCGAACTCCTCGGCGGACTCGTAGTCGGCCCCCGCAGAATCGTCCTTGGCCGTCGCGACCGCCTCGTGGACCTCCCTGATCCCGATCGTACCGAATTTCAGGTGAGCCGAGAGCCGCGACGTACACTCGTCGGCGGGGTAGTCACGCCGGTCATCGTAGTCGTAGATATCGCCCGCACAGAAGGATTCGAGGAGGTCGCGAGCCACGTCGGTCCCAGCAGGCGGAACGTCCGCTTCGGGGTCGTCGAAACCCAGCTCGGCGAGCGTCGGGGGGGTGGTATCACCGTCCACTGTGGCGTCCTCGACTCTTGCGGCGTCGACGAGGTCGGTTTCGGTAGGTGGGTCGTACGGGACGTCTTTCTCGCGGTCGCGCCACTTCTTCCAGAAGTAGGTGAACACCGAGTACACTTCGCCCTGGTTGGTTCGGATCGACCCGGGTTCGTGGAGGAGGGCGTCCTCGACCGCCTCGCGGGCTACGTCCGCGTCGTCGAGTGCTCGTCGGACTGCAGCGTCGCGCTCGCGCCCGAGTCCCGAGACTTCCTTCCCCCAGGTCACTCCGTCGGCGTCGAACTCGGCGGCGAGGTCGGGGAGGACTTCCCGGGGGTCGCCACGGCGGACGACGAGGTCGCTCCCGCGGTCGCGATACCACGCTCGTAGACTGTCGAGCGCGTCGAGCATGAACGCGACTCTCGGCGGTGCGGCGTGGGCCAGTACGTCGCGGTCGAAGACGAAGACGGGGACGACGGGGCCGTCGGCTGCGGCGGTCGCGAGGCCCGCGTTGTCCGCCGCGCGCAGATCCCGCCGGTGCCAGTGAAGGCGCATACTCTCACGAGGCCCGACGCCACCCTGAATCTGGTGCCAAACGAGTGGGGCCGAAGGGTCGTCGCCCCGCCCTGTCCGTCTCCCGGTGCCTGCCACGACACCGTCCGGAGCCAGGTTTAACCGATGGCCGGCCGTCTCGCGGGTATGACCGACCGCGTCACGGTGACGATCGAAGACGACGTCGCGCGGGTCACGCTCGACCATCCGGAGTTACGAAACGCGCTGACGGCCGAACTCGCCGACGGACTGGTCGCGGCGATGGAGACGGTCGCGGACAGCGACGCGCGGTGTGTCGTCGTCGCCGGCGAGGGGGCGGCGTTCTGTGCCGGCGGCGACCTGAACGCGATGGTCAAGGGGATCGAGGCCGACGGTGGCGACGGAGACGGTGCAGACGACCGAGGCGATACCGGAGACGGCGACGACTCCGAACCGGCCAGGGCAGCGGTCGAGCGGACCGCCTCGGCGGTGACCGCGGTCGCGAACTGCGAGGTACCGACCGTGGCGGCTGTCGAGGGTGCGGCCTACGGCGCCGGCGCGGCACTCGCCATCGCCTGTGACGTCGTCGTCGCCAGCGAGGAAGCGGGTATCAGCTTCGGGTTCCGGCGCGTCGGACTGGCGGTCGACTCTGGCGTCTCCTATCACCTCCCGCGAATCGTCGGTGAGTCCACGGCCAAGACGCTGATATTCACTGGCGAGATGGTCGAGGCCGACCGCGCGGCCGACCTCGGACTGTTCAATCGCGTCGTCTCCGAGGACTCGTTCGACGAGGAACTCGACGCGTTCGTCGATCAGGTCGCGTCGGGGCCCACAGCGGCGCTTTCAGCCTCGAAGCGACTCGTCGAGGAGGGACACCGCCGGTCCCTGTCGGAGGCCGTCGCAGCCGAGACTGACACACAGGTGGCGATGGTCGATACGGCCGACCACGCCGAGGGTGTCCGCGCGTTCGTCGAGCGTCGCGACCCCGACTTTCGAGGGGAGTGACTGGTATCGAGTGACCGACGAAGAACCCACTCTCGTACTGGAGCGGGGTTACTCGTAGGCGGCGTCGAAGAAGGCGACTTCGAGTTCGACGGTTCGCTCGAACAGCCGAGCCACTTCTCGCTGACGGGCCGGAGAGAGCGCCGGGCCGACCGCGTCGAGTTGCCCCCGGAGCCAGTCGACGAACGACTCGAAGGCGGGGACCGCGTGGAGGTCTATCCACTCGTCGAGGTAGAACCGGTCAGGGCGCTCGCCCTCAGCAGCGCGGGTCGCCCACGTCAGGTAGACCCACTCGGCGGGAACGAAGACGGCGAGTGACTCGGCGTAACCACCCTCCTGACTCGCCCGACGGAGCAGGTCGTCGAACTCGCGAGCGACCGGCGACGAGGGGAGACCGCCACGCTCGCTCTCGGGCACGTCGAGTGCGTCGAACGACCGCTCGAAGTAGTCCGTCTCGTCGGTACCGACCGTCGTCAGAAACTCCGCGAGGCGGACGCGTTCCTCGACGCCAGGTGCCTGGGCCGCGGCGTAAGCAATAGTGCTCGTGAGCGTCTCGACGAACCGGTAGTCCGCGACGAGGTAGTTCCGGAAGACGTCGTCGTCGATGGTGTCAGTAGCCAGTTCTTTCGTGAAGCGATGTTCGGTCGCGGCCGTCCACTCCGGTTCGCTGCGCTCGCGGAGCCACTCGGTGAACCGGTCGTGGTCGCTGTCGGCGAACGGTCCTGTTGCGGACGCGTCCGGGGCCTCGACCGCTGGGTCGGCGTCGGTCATACCGGCCACTCCTCCTGTCGCCAGGCGGCGTCCCAGAACATGTACTCGTAGCGCGAGGACGTGAGAAACAGTTCGCGATAGCGTTCGCGGTCGGCCTGGGTCGACTCGGCGGCGACGTCGTCCATCAGGCCCTTGCACCACTCGGCGAGGTCGGTGAACTCCTCGCTCGAATACATCTCGACCCAGGCGGCGTACTGTTCGTGGTCGGGGAGGCCTCGCTCGGCGAGGCGCCTCCCAGTCACGTTGAATCCCCACATACAGGGCAGGAGTGCAGCCACGAGATCGCCGAAAGAGCCCTCCGCCGCAACCCGGACGAGAAAGTCCGTGTACGCTCGCGTCGTCGGCGAGGGGTCGGTCGCTTCGAGTTCCGCCTCGGTGATCCCGAACTCCGCCGCGTAGGACCGGTGCAGGTCCATCTCGGTGTTGAGCGTCTCGTCGAGTAACTCCGCGAACGTGCTCATTCGCTCCAGGTCGGGCGCGCTCGCGGCCCCGAGTGCGAACACGCGGCTGTACTCGACGAGGTACACGTAGTCCTGACGTACCCAGTACCGGAACGGCTCCTCGTCTAACGTCCCGTCCCCGAGCCGCTCGACCATCGGATGGGACAGCGTCGCGTCCCACACTGGTTCGGCCGTCTCCCGCAACTCCGCTGTGAAACTCATACACTTGCGTCCGGCTGCTACCCCAAAGTATTCTTTGGTTGTACAACCAGATAGTACACGTCACGAGTGGTTCGGCACGGAACCGGATCAGTCTCGCGCCAAATCCCTGCATATGGGCGGTTGAATCACCGCTTTGGGGGCGTGTGGGCGTGTCGACGCTGGTGTGACGTGTGGACGCGTGGGCGTTTCGACGAAGATGGGGGGACGCGTAGACGAGGCGGTGGACGTGTCGGTCGAGAAATTGTTCGGTTCGACAGATTTAAAGATTAGATTTGTCTAATTCGAGGCGAACGTGAACTCGGTCGGCGTCACACGGGGACTGGACAGGCAGTCGATCGTGATAACTGACGGGACCGGTCCCGGCGGGCCGGGAGCAACGGGAGTCGCCAGGGTGAGAGAGGCGTGAGCGAGTTCCTGGCAGTCGTGGTCACGGCGCTGGTCGCCCAGTTGCTGGTGTTGCCGGGTGAGAAGGTGCAGTTCATCATCGCGGGACTATCGACGCGCTACCGGCCGTGGATCGTCGTGAGCGCGGCGGGACTGGCGTTTGCGGGATGGACTGCTCTGGAGATCGTCCTCGGTGAGGCGCTGCGTGGCGCCCTGCCGGCGGTGTATCTCGACGTGTTCTCGGGCACGCTGTTTCTCGTGTTCGGTGTCCTGCTCGTCCGGTCGATGCCCGAGGGCCCGTCGCTCTCCTCACCCGTCGAGACCGACGGCGGCGTCTCGGTCACCGAGCGGGTTCCGGTCCCGTACGCCGAGTGGTTTCCAGAGAGTGTGCGAAGTTTCGCCTCGATCTTCGCGATGATGGCCGCCGGCGAATTCGGCGACAAGACCCAGCTCGTGACGATCGGACTCGCGGTCGAGTACGGCGCCCACCCGGGTATCTGGGTCGGCGAGATGCTCGCTATCATCCCCGTGAGCATCGCGAACGCCTACTTCTTCCATACCTTCTCCGAGAGCTTCGACGCCCGGAAAGCCCACATCCTCGGCGCTGCGATATTCTTCTTCTTCGGGTTCGACACCTTCCTGGCCGTCCTCACCGGCTACTCGGTCTGGGAGACCGTCGTGAACGCGCTCGCGACAGTGGTCCAGAATGGAGCCGGAGCAGTCCTGACGACCGTCACGACGCTAGCCGTCTGACGCAGGGACCGTTCACTCGTCGTGCGGACAACTCCTCGTCGCCCGGGACCGTCACGCACAAGCGATACCGGTCGCAACCTCGGAGCGATGAGTGAGGGCGACGCGGCGGAAGAGTTCCTTCCCGAGGACGTCGAGGCCGTCAGATCGGCGCTGGTCGAGTGGTACCAAGGCGACCACAGGGCCTTCCCCTGGCGCGAGACCGACGACCCCTACGAGATCCTCGTCTCGGAAGTGATGAGCCAGCAGACACAGCTCGGCCGCGTCGTCGAGGCCTGGGCGACGTTTACTGACCGCTGGCCCACCGCCGCGGATCTGGCCGCCGCCGACCGCGCGGACGTGGTGGGATTCTGGACCGACCACAGTCTGGGCTACAACAACCGCGCGAAGTACCTCCACGAGGCCGCCAGACAGGTCACCGAGGGAGAGGTCGGTCCGGACCGACCTCGTGGAGACGGCGAAGCCGTCGGAACCGACGGGGAGTTTCCCCGCGACCCGGATGAACTCTCCGAACTGATGGGCGTCGGCCCCTACACCGCCAACGCCGTCGCGAGTTTCGCGTTCAACAACGGGGACGCAGTCGTCGATACCAACGTCAAACGAGTCCTGTATCGGGCCTTCGACGTCCCCGACGAGGACGACGCCTTCGAGCGAGTAGCCGGCGATCTCATGCCCGATGGAGAGTCGCGAGTGTGGAACAACGCTATCATGGAACTCGGTGGGGTGGCCTGCGAGAAAACGCCGAGTTGCGACGCGGCCGGCTGCCCGTGGCGGACGTGGTGTCACGCCTACGAGACGGGTGATTTCACCGCGCCGGACGTCCAGACCCAGCCAGAGTTCGAGGGGTCGCGCCGGCAGATGCGCGGGCGTGTGGTCTCGGTGCTCAGGGAGTACGACGAACTCACACTGGACGAACTCGGGCCGCGAGTCCGCGTCGATTACGTCCCCGACGGGGAGTACGGTCGCGAGTGGCTGGGCGGGCTGGTCTCGGATCTCGTCGACGACGAACTCGTCTCGATCGACGAGCGCGACGGCGAGACCATCGCGAGCCTGAAACGCTGAGCGGTACTTGTCTGACCGATAATCGTCCGAACAGTAGTTCCCCTGTCGCCGGTCACTGCCCGTCCTGATTCAGCGTCTGGAGGCGTCGCCGCGCGGCGAGCACCACGAGCACCGCGACCACGAGCAACAGGAGCAACACGAGAAAGCCGATGACGACCGGGCTGATCCCGTCGGAACCAGTGGCGGTCGTCCCTTGCAGGCCGCTCGCGGCATCGCCGCCACCAGGCGTGTCGGTCGCCCCGCCCTGGGCGCGTGTCAGATCGACCGGCACCTCTCTGCTGATTTCCTCGGTCGACCCGTCCGTTCGCTCGACGACCAGCGTCACGCGCGTCGTCTCTCCATCACTCGACGCGGGAGCCTCGACGGTCTGTCCGCTACGGTCCGGGGTATCGTCACCGTCGAGATGCCAGCGATACGCGGAGACGTCCGCGGAATCGACTGCGGGGCTAGCCGAGAGCTGGACCGACTCGCCGCTCGATGGAGTCTCCGGAGCGTACTCGAACCACAGCCGAACGGCCGTCGTGGTCCGGGCGGCGCCGTCCCCGTCACCGTTCCCGTCCTGTTCTCCGACCGTCTCCGTCGGTTCAACAGTCCCGGGGTCCGAAGTCGGGACCGGCGTCGGCGTCACCGTGGCCGTCGGTACCGACGTGGGCGTCGCCGTGACAGTCGGGGTCTCGCCCGGCACCGGCGTGGGCGTCACAGTCGGCGTCGGGGTCCCGGTCGGCGTCGGACTGACAGTCTCCGTACCGGGGGTGACGGTGACCTCGCCACAGACGGCCGTGTCGGTTCGACCTTCGGCGTCGGTCACCCGTACCGAGGGTTCGTAGGTGCCCGCTTCCTGATATCGGATCGTGATCGTCGCCCCGCCGCTCTCGTTGACGAAGGGACCATCGACGTACTTCGAGAAGACGTACGACTGGGCACCTTCGGAGTCCGTCGCGTCGAGGACGACCCGCTCACCGGTTCTGACCGTGATGTCGGGCGTCCGACAGCGTGCCGTCGGTCCCGGAGACGGTGTGGCCGTCGGGGTCGCAGTCGGCGTCGAGTCGGTGACAGTGACGGTCCCGCAGGTCTCGGTATCGCTCTGTTCGCTCGTCGGACCGCCCCAGACTTTCACGCGAGGTTCGTAGGTCCCGACCTCGCGATAAGTGACTATCCGTGTGTCTTGCTGCGTGAATTCGCCGAAGTTGCTGTCACCGTACTTGTCGTACTGGTAGTCGTCGACGTTCTCCGAGGCCGAAGCGTCGATCGTCACACGCTCGCCGACCTCGACAGTCGTATCCGAGACAGTGCACCTGGCGGTTGGAGACGACCCGGGCGTGGGTGTCGGCGTCGGCGACGAGTCGGTGACGGTGACGGTCCCGCAGGTGGCGATATCGCTCTGTTCGCTCGTCGGGCCACCCCAGACCCGCACGCGAGGGTTGTACGTCCCGACTTCGCCGTAGGAGACCGTTCGCGTGTCTTGCTGGACGTAATCGCCGAAGTCGGCACTCCCGTACTTGTCGTACTGGTAGTCGTCGACGTTCTCCGAGGCCGACGCGTCGAGAGTCACCTGTTCGTCGACCTGCACGGTCGTATCCGAGACGGTACACCGGGCGACCGGAGACGGTTCGGGGGTCGGGGTAAACGTGGGGGTGAACGTCGGCGTCGATGTCGGGGTCGGCGTCGGTGTGGGCGTCGGCGTCGAATCGGTGACGGTAACAGTACCACAGGAGACGACGTCCGTCTCCTCGCCACCGGAACCACCGTAGAACCAGACTTTCACTCGGGGTTCGTAGCTACCGACCTCGCGGTAGGTGAACGTCTTAGTGGCGCTATCGTAGAAATCGTTGAACCCGAGCCCACTGTCTCTTTGATACTGGTAGTCGTCGGCGTTCTCGGAGGCCGAGGCGTCGAGTGTCACTTCCTCGTTGACCTCGACAGTCGTATCCGAGACGGTACACCGGGCGACTGGGTCCGGGTCCCCGTCGTGCGTGGCCGCGAAGCGGTCGGTGATAGCGCCGCCGAAACCACCGTCCGGTCCGTCGCCGCTCCCGAGAGCCGTTCCGACGGGGCCGGCACTCGCACCGAGGGCGCCGCCGGCGGCGATCGCGATGAGGACCGCCAGTGCACCCACGAGTGCGAGCGTCGACCCGGAGCCATCGCCCGGCTTCCCGGTGTCTGTCTCGTCGCTCGGGTCGTTCGTTCGCGCCATCGGTTCAGGCACCTCCCGGGGCGGAGACGGCCCGGATCCTGGCTCCGACCGGCCTGCGTCGCCCACGCTGTAACAGTCGCATCTACGCATCGATCCCTGTCCAGTAACATGAACCCCCCCGCTAGACGTCTAGAGAGGGGGTAACCCGACGTCCGACCGGGGTTACTATACCGGCCCGCCTCGGAACCGAGCGTATGTCCGCGCCACCCCACGTCGTCGCTGTCTGTGGCAGTCTCAGAGACGGAAGTTACACGCGCAAGGCACTCAGGCACGCCCTCGACGCCGCCGAGGACCGGGGCGCCACGGTCGAACTCGTCGACCTCCGGGCCTACGACCTCCCAGTCTTCGATCCCGACGACGACGACCTGGCCGAGGCCCACCGATTGCAGGAGACGATCGCCGCTGCCGATTCGGTGCTCCTGGGGACGCCGGTCTATCACGGCTCCTACGCCACGCCGCTGAAGAACGCGCTGGATTACTGCGGGTTCGACGAGTTCGAGGACACGACGGTCGGACTGCTCTGTGTCTCGGGGGGGAGTTTCCCGATCACCGCGCTCGACCACCTGCGGTCGGTGTGTCGCTCGCTGAACGCGTGGGTGATCCCCCACCAGGCTGCGTTACCGAAGGCCCGCACGATGTTCGACGGTGAGGAGTTCGTCGACGACGGGTCGGCCGAGCGAGTGGCGACGCTGGGGGTGCGGGCCGTCGAGTACGCCAACATCGAACCCGATCCGGCGTGTCTGGAAAGCAGAGAGAACGTCGGGGCGGACGACTAGGGAGCGATAGGTTCTTACTGGGGTCGGGAATACGACGGAGTGAGCGCGGGTTGCCGAGCCAGGCCAAAGGCGCAGCGCTTAGGACGCTGTCCCGTAGGGGTCCGCCAGTTCAAATCTGGTCCCGCGCATTTTTGCTGCGAGCAATACGCGAGCAGCAAAATCACCAGCAGATTTGAACCCCGGGAGTCGCAGCCCGGACCGGCGCGAAGCGCCGCACGCCCGGAACGTCTCCATCCGGTTCAAATCTGGTCCCGCGCATTTTTGCTGCGAGCAATACGCGAGCAGCAAAATCGCCAGCAGATTTGAAACCTGCAAGTCACGCACAGTAAAGCGAGCACGTCCGTGTCCGGTTCGAATCCGGTCCCGCGCCGTCGGTGGCCGGACGATGCGATCTCTCGAAAAGCGAATGGGGCGAAGCGACGAGTCGGAGTTCACGCTCGTTCACTCGACGAGTACGACCCCTTCTATCTCGAACCGGGCGCCGCCAGTGGCGCTCTCTGTGACCCGGATCGTCCAGCCGTGTGCGGCGACGATCTGGGCCACGATGGCCAGTCCGAACCCGGTGCCGTCGTCGCTGGTCGTGACCCCCACCTCGAAGACGTGGTCGCGCTCGCCAGCGGGGATCCCCGGACCGTCGTCGGCGACGTAAAACCCCGGGCTGTCGTCGAGCGGCCCCACGGTGACGGAGACGTCCGCTCCGGTGTGGTCGACCGCGTCCTCGTGACTCGAGGACGGACGAGGGTTCGTTGAACCATGTTCGATGGCGTTCCGGAAGAGGTTCTCGAACAGTCGGTTCAGCCGGTCGGGGTTGGCCTCGAAGACGAGGTCCGCCTCGACGGTCAACTCGGCCTCGCCCGTCGCGACCATCGTCCAGCAGTCCTCGGCGACCGTCGAGAGCCGGACCGCGTCCCACTGCTCGACCTGCTGGCCGTGACGGGCGAGCGTGAGGATCTCGTCTATCAACGTCTCGATCCGGTCGAACGACCGTTCGATGGCCGCGACGTTTTCGTCGTCGAGGTCCGTGTTCTCGCGGAGGAGTTCGAACCGCCCCTGAGCGACGTTGAGCGGGTTGCGAATGTCGTGGCTCACCAGGCTGGCGAACGTATCGAGACGCTCGTTCTGGCGTTCCAGTTCTTGTCTGTACTGTTCGCGCTCGGTCACGTCCGCGAACGTGACGGTGCTGCCGAGTGTGGTTTTCGCTGTTCCGTAGGGCGTCTCGACGACCCTGAAGTACTGCGTCTGACCGTCTCGCTGGACAGCCAGGACGGGGTCGTCGCTGCCGAGTCGGTCGGCCGCCTCCGGGAGCACCGATTCGAGGGGGTCGCCGACCGCCGTCGCGAGGGACGGGAAGAGGTTGCGAGCGGTGCGGTTCGTGTCCCGGACACGGCCGTCCGCATCGAGGGCGACGACGGGGACGTCCCGTTCTGCGGCGAGTTGTACGGCGTCGAACCGGTCGAGGGAGACGAACACGACGCCGACGGCGAAGACGGCAACGCCGAGTGGTTCGTACGTGATGTCGACGAGCAGCGGCGTCGCGTAGCCGACGAGGTCGGCCAGAACCGGGAGGCCAGTCACTGCGACCAGCGCCGCGAGCGGGCGGGTGTCGAGGTCGATCTCGGTGAACAGTTCGAGCAGCATGAAGTAGCCGACGAACGCGAGCGCGTAGGAGAGTCCCATCGCAACCCAGTGGAGCGGACCGGTAGCGACCGACAGGTGAGGGAACGGCGCCTCGACGGCGGTCGTCGTGAAGTAGCCGTGGTGGAGCGGGTTGGTGACCTTCACGGCGACGAGTGCGACGAAGAGGCCGACGGCGAGGCGGCGATACGTCGGGTTGCGGTGGTAGGTCCGGTTGGTGTACGCCGAACAGAAGTAGAGCCACGCGCCGACGGCCGCGAGCCCGAGGACGAGGCCGACCACGTACCAGCCGAGTTTGAGCGAGTCCGTCGGGGAGACGAGAAAGCCGACGTGGGTGGTGGCCCAGCCGCCGCTCGTGAGGACGAGCGCGCCCAGTCCCCGGCGCGTGTCACGGTCCCCGATCCGTCCGAGGCGAGTCGCGCTCGCGAAACAGACCACTGCAGCGAGCGCGAACAGCACTACGTAGACAGTGTAAACGAAAGAGAAGGACTCCAGCGGCATTACAGTGTGGACAGCGGCCGCGTATTTCAGTCCACTGATGGCCACGAGCGACGAGAGCGAGAGAAGGTGGGGCGGTACCTATTTGTAAGTCGCTCGAAACAGTGTGCTATATCTCGAATGAGTCAGGCGACGCTCTCGGAGAGGCCCTACGTCAACTCGAACCTCTTCTCTGGACACTATCTGGACGAACGGGTTGTCGAACGCGACGAGTGGGACTGCGACGAGGCCGCGAGGGAAGCGATGGACGAACTGCGGAGCCTCTACGACCTCGAAGGGTCACTCGTGGAAGGGTACGGCGAGGACGCGCTCATCGACAACTGGATCGACGAAGTGCTCGACGTCCTCGGATTCGGCACCCAGGAGGAAGTCACGCTCCCCAACGGAGGGGGATACGTCGACGAACTGCTCTTCGCAGATTCGACAGCGCGCCGGGACGCCGCGAGTGTGTATCTCGACACCGACGACACGACTGACCTCTTCGAGCGCGGCATCGGGCTCGTTGAGGCCAAGCAGTGGGACGCCGACTTCACCGTGCGGTTCAGCGAGCAGCGGCCCTACCGTAACGCATCCCACCAGATCAAGCACTACCTCGAACACACGACGGAGAACATCCAGTGGGGTGTCCTGACCAACGGCCGCAAGTGGCGACTCTACGGCACGAAAGACTACGAGACCCAGACCTACTACGAGGTCGACCTCCCGGAACTCCTCGAACGCGGTGATCTGGAAGCGTTCAAGTACTTCTTCGTCTTCTTCCGGCCCGGCGCGTTCCGCGAGTCGGGGGGAACCACGTTCCTCGACGAGGTGTGGTCCGAGAGTGAGACGGCCTCCCAGGAACTCGGCGAGGACCTGCAGGACAACGTCTTCACCGCCCTGCGAGTTCTCGGTCGGGGGTTCGTCGAGACGAACGACGATCTCGACATCGACCCCGACGACGAGGAGGCGCTGGACGAACTCAAAGAGCAGTCGCTCGTCCTCCTCTACAGGCTGATGTTCGTCCTCTACGCCGAGTCGCGGGGGCTCATCCACCCCGAAGGGCAGGCGGCCCAGGACGAGTACGAGGAGAACTTCAGCCTCGACGAACTCCGGCTCGACATCCACGAGGCCATCGGTGAGGTAGACGAGGGATTCGACGACGAGTTCAGCGAGTACTCGACGGGGATGTGGAGTCGGCTCGAAGACCTCTTCAGGCTCATCGACGAGGGCGAGGAAGACCTGGGGATCCCACCGTACAACGGCGGCCTCTTCGACCACGACGAACACGAGTTTCTGACCGACAACGAGGTCAGTAATCGCCACCTCGCGGAGGTCATCTACCGGCTGTCGACTACGGAAAACGGCGGCGGTCGGTACGTGCTCGCCGACTACGCCGACCTCGACACGCGCCACCTCGGGAGTGTCTACGAGGGGTTGCTCGAACACCAGTTCCGTATCGCGCCCGAGCAGTACGCCGCTGTCTCCGAGGACGGCGGGCAGGTCTGGAAGCCCGCCACGGAGGTTTCAGTCGCCGACGCCGTCGAGACAGTGCCCGAGGGCGGGCTCTACGTCGTCAACGACGAGGGCGAGCGCAAGGCCACGGGAGCGTACTACACGCCCGACTACGTCGTGACCTACATCGTCGAGGAGACCGTCGGCCCGCTGGTCGAGGAGATCCGAGAGGACCTGATTGACCAGGGGTTCGAGCCGGGAACGCAGGAGTATCTCGGGCCGTTCCTCCGGCGGGTGACGGACCTGCGGATACTCGATCCCGCTATGGGGAGCGGGCACTTCCTGACGAAGGCGACGGGGTATCTCTCGGAACAGGTGATGGCCGAAGTGCGGGAGGTGGAAATCGAGATGGGCGTCGCGTTCGACGAACAGCACGTCCGCAGAGAGATCGCCAAGGAGTGCATCTACGGTGTCGACCTCAACGGGATGGCCGTCGAACTGGCGAAACTCTCGATGTGGCTGGAAACGCTGTCGGCCGACCGGCCGCTGGCGTTTCTCGACCACCACTTCAAGCAGGGCAACTCGTTGGTCGGGAGCGACATCGAGGACATCGAGGAACTGGAATCCGACGCCAACGGTGAGGGCGAGCAAGCGTCACTGGCGGAATTCGGTGCGACCCGTGAGGGAACCATCGAGCGACTAATGGATATCTATAGCGAGTTCCTCAGCATCGAGAACGAGACTGTCGAGGATGTACACGAGATGAAGCGCAAGTACGCCGAGATCGAGCAGGACGAACTCCGTCAACGTCTTGTAGCGATGGCGAACGTCCACACTGCTGAGCGGTTTGATCTTGATGTTCCCAGTGGTGCCTACGAACGTATGGCGAAGGCACTGGAGGACGACGAGGAGTGGAGCAGCGTCAAAGATGCAGACTGGTTCAACAGCGCACAGGCGACAGCCAGTGAGCAAGACTTCTTCCACTGGAAACTGGCGTTTCCAGAAGTGTTCTACCGAGAGGGAGGAACAACACGGGAGGATGCCGGTTTTGATGGGGTCATCGGGAACCCACCGTACGTTGGAACAAGGCTGCTGACGAATTCACAAAAAGAGTACTTAAATAAGACATACCAGTCCGCAACTGGGAAATGGGATTTGTATTGTCTCTTTACAGAGAAGGGTATGTCAATCTCATCAAGGAAACTGAGCTACATACAGCCAATTATGTTCTTGAGGCGGGATTATGGGAGAGGGTTAAGAAAACATATTATCAACAATGGACAGGTTTCTGAGATTGTTGACCTCTCGCTGTTCAATATTTTTGACGGTGCAACAAATTACGTTTGCGTGTTTACGCTTGATGCTGAGAGCGACGGGGATACTTTCCCTGTCAGGGTACCGCCTTCAGTCGAACTAATCAGTAGTGAGCAAAGTTTGGAAGAATATACCATACAGAGAGAAGATTTGGATTCAGACGCTTGGCCAGTCATACCACCTCATGTAAAGCAGATCTTGGACAAGATTCCTGGGAAATTTTCCACCTTGGGAGAAGCAACGGAGTATCTTTCAGAAGGGATTAAGACTGGATTGAATGATGTGTTTGTTGTCGAGGAAAAACAAAGAAGTGAGTTAAATATTGAACAGGATTTACTGCGAGGATTTCTGAAAGGGCAAGACATCAAACGTTACACAGAGCCACAGACCAATCTTCAGTGCATATATCCATACGAAGATAATCGGCTTGTTCCAGAATCACGCATGGAGACAGAATTCCCAAACACGTGGGAATATCTCAATAAACATAAGGATGAACTGGAGAACCGACCGTCAGTAGGACCGAACAAAAAACAGTGGTACGAATTGGAAAGAGAACGGGAACAAGAACTGTACTATTCGCCCAAGATACTCTCTCCGGACATTTCTTACCACAATAATTTCACAATAGACTATGGTAATGTATATTTCAACACGAAAGTGAAGGGGATCCGATTATCTGACTCTGTTGATTACGGTTATGAAGCGATTCTTGGTATACTGAACTCTACCCTACTCGAATTTATTTACAGAGGGATTGCTCCAATGAAACGGGGCGATTACCGTGCTTACAAGCCAGCGGTACTCTCCAGGCTAAGTATTCCAGAGACGATACCCGATGATGTCTCTGAACGAGTCAAAGAACGATTGGAAGATCAATCAAAAGTTGACTCTCTAAATTTGAACCTCCTTGATTATATTCGACCGTATCATGAAGGTCTGACACTTGAAAAAATGGGAGTATATCAGCCTCCCGAGAGTGTGGGCGATACGAAACTGGCCGCTACACAAGAGGACTACGGGAACATCCGCATCGGGACCGTGGAGTGCGAACGTGAAGACACAATCACTGTTACCATCCACGCCACAGCCCGCTACAAACCCGAAGACGAGGATGCCTACGAGACGGACCAGTGGGGTTACACGGAAACCGACCCAATACCGGCGATGCGGCTAACCGACCTCACCGAAACCGAGGCGGACCTCGTGGAGGCGTTCGTCCCCGTCGCGGTCGAGAAGGCGGGTGGTTTCGCCAACTTCCGCGAGACGGCCACGAAGACGAACTCGCTCGTGGACCGCCTGGAGGCCATCGAACTCCCCGACCCCGACGACGTAGCTGAGGATCTGGCGCGGTACTGGGACGCCGTCGAACGCGCCGAAGAACTCGACGAGAAGATCGAACGCACCGACGACCTGATAGACGAGATCGTCTACGACCTCTACGGGCTGACCGACGAGGAGATCGAGATCGTCGAAGAGGCAGTCGGGGACTGAACGACGTCCCCAGAGCATTTTCGCTTACATCTCACGACTCGACCTCTGCTCGAACGCGGTACAATATTTAACTGTCTGTCCCGGGAGATACTGAACAATGAGCGAGTCCAAAGAATCGGACGAGTCTGAGACAGAGCGCGTCCGTTCTCCCGACGACATGCGCGGTTTCGCCGCCCGGAGTGAGTCGAGGACCGACGCGCCCGCGACGGAACTCCTCCGCGAAAAGCGCGAACAGGACCGCGATGGGCGCGACCGTCACCTCTCTGAAAAAGACGGTTGAGCCGCACGATTGCCGGCGCGACGCACCTCGTCGGCGGAAAGGACGTCTACGAGAATCACGACTGCTCTTCTCGAATAGGCTTCTCACCGGTCGGCATAACGGACGGCGATCCCTCTGAAATCCCGTCTCCGCCCCCACCGGGTTCCCTGCAGACGACGCTCGCGATTCTCACTGGCCTGGAACTGCGGCGCACCTCTATGCACCTGGCGGTCGTATCGACGAGACAACCATGCCCGAGGAAGTGCTCTTCAAGACCGAAGCACAGCACACCAGATCCGAGATCGCCGAGGCACTGGTCGCCGCCGCCGAAGAGATCGAATCCGGGACGGTCGAACTGGAGGGCGAGACCGACAGCCAGACCGTCGAGGTTCCCGAGGAGCCCCGATTCGAAGTCGAACTCGAACGACTCACCGATTCGGAAACCGGTGAGCAGCGCTACGAACTCGAATACGAGATCCGCTGGACCAGGTGAAGCAACCGGACCGAGATCGACTGGACTGAATCCGTCGGTCTCTATCTCTCTCTCGGCTCGTCATCGATGCCGTCCGCGCGAGACTCGATTCTCGTAGGGACCAGCAGAAGTCCAGATCGATCCATCCACGTCTGATCTCTGAGCGATCGAAATCGACTTGCGAGATGCAGGGATCACCTCTCGCGGGGTCTCTGGAGACGTACGTCTATCTCCTGTCGCCGGGATACGGATACGTCGGGTAGTTCACCGCTAGTCCACGTCCACACTCGTCTCCACTGGGACGCCGGAGCGTAGCGTCTGGAGGTTCACACAACTGTACTCCGCAGCGTCGACGAGCCGCTCGACGAGTTCGGGGTCCGTGCCGTCCGCCGCCCGGACGTCGACGTGGCACGCCATCTCCTGGAAGCCGACCGGGACGTCCCGCTCGACGACCAGTGTTCCACGGACGTCCACGTCCGCCGTGACCTCCACTGCGAGGTGGTCCAGCGTGACGTCGAGCCGCCCGGCGACGATGCGAATGGTCGAATCGAGGCATGCGGCGAGGGCCGCACAGAGGATGTCACCGGGATTCGGGGCGTCGTGGAATCCCCCGACCGCGCTGTGGATACCGAACTCCCAGGCGATCCCGTAGTCCTGGCGTCCCGGTTCGACGACGCCGTGGAACGGGTCCGTCTCGGTCCCGCTGGTCGTCTTCGCCCGGTCAGTGATCGTCGCTTCCCCGGGTGCGTCCTCGTAGCGGCCGTATAGCGGCATCTGGCGGTCTTCCACGTCGACCGGTTCGTGATCCGTGGGCCGTTTGCGTTCCTGTGTCATTGGAAATTCACCCCAGGTCCATCGGCATCGTGCGGATGGGCCCCGGGCACGCATACGGATGCGATATCGGCCCAAATACCTACGTACTGAAACGACGCGGACCCACGTGGCGCTTTCAGGGCGTGTCGCGGTTTCACGCCGTGTTCCTATTCGCTGGCTTCCGAGGAGGCTCGGTCCGGAGTGACACGCCGGGCGTCCTGGCGATACGACTCGAACGTCGATTCCGCCCACTCGCGTGCTTCGGGTGCGTCGGTGTCGACGTACACCTGTAACACCCCGCTGTCGGGGTCGTACCCGCCGATCCCGATGCGGTCGTCGTAGATGAGGACCCTGAAGAGCGGCAGAGAGTCGTGCAACCAGAGCGTAAACGAGTCGCTTTCGAACACTTCGGCGGCTTTCTTCGGGTACGTCGACGCGATGTTCGCCGAGACTGCGGGCGGAAAGACGATCTCTGTGTCCATCCCTTCGACGATCTGGTGATACAGGGCCTCGAAGTGGTGTGGCGCCGTCAGGGCGGCGTCGAACCCGCGGAGGGACTCGGTCTCCCGGTACAGCTCAGCACAGCGGTTTGCCGGTCCGTACGGATCGCCGGGCTCGACGACCGTGACGACCGCCTCGGCGACCAGCTCCAGCGTGAAGCCGTCAACCTCGCTCGGGAGCCATCCCCAGACGTCGCGGAGGCGTCGCTCCGTGTTCAGCCGGTCGAAGAAGTTCGTGAAGTGTTCCGCGACGAAGACACCGGGTTTCGTCAGCTCGTACTCGTGACCGTCGCGACTGACCCAGCCCCGCTCCTCGAAGTCACCGAGGATACGCCCGACGGTAGCCGCGGACGCCCCGGTCGTCGCCTGCAGGCCGTCCCGGTCACACGGCCCCTCGTGTAATGCGACGAGCGAGTCGACGCGGTTCGTCGAATCAGCGAGAAACCTGATGTCATCGAGCGTAGATTCCATGCGACAGATTTGCACTGCCAGGTATTATCTCTCGGGGGTGTTCCATCGAATCCACGACGGCGAACAGGAGCTGTCAGTTCTCGCCCCTCCGTACCACTACCGAGTGCTGATTTCACGGATCTGAAAAACACCGCGTGCGAATCAGTCTGCTGTGCAAGATTCGCGCGCTGTATCTCACACGGCGGTTCTGGGAACCCCCGGAGAGTACACGGACCCAATGTATGGATTCGTTTGCGTATCCCTCTCATAGTGATTCTTGTAGATTATTTCCGAATAGCGCCGACACCGGGGTCGGCGCCTACCGGTAAATCGCTACAAGAATCACTATCAGTCACTCCTCCGACTGGAATCGCTCTCCGAACCGCTCGCTGAACGCCACATCCTCCAGCGGTTTCCGGTCTTTGATACCACGAACCTCGCCCTCGGGATAGCCGAAGGCGGCGACGAGCGTGAGGTCGTAGTCGTCGGGAATCCCCAGGAACTCCCTGGCGTCGACACTGTCGACGGTGTAGATACAGGAGGCGACACCCTGTTCCCAGGCGGCGAGTTGCATGTGCGTGACCGCGCGGCCGGCGTCGATGTCGTGGTACTCGTAGGACGGATCGGTACAGACCACGACCGCGAAGGCGGCGTCGGCGACCCACCCGCCCGTGGGACTGCGCTCGGCGAGCCCGTCCAGGCGGTCCTCTTCGCTGAGCAGGACGAATCGCCAGTGCTGGAGGTTCCGCCCGCTCGGTGCGAGGCGGCCAGCGTTCAGGATATCACGCTGGATATCGTCCTCGACCGGCTCGTCCCGATAGGTGCGCACCTCGATGCGTGTCTCGATGGCGTCGGAGACGTCCATGCCTGGGAATCGACCGAGAGCGGCTTGTAGTTCGGGGCCGGGAGCGGCCCCCTGTCTCGACTCCCACTTTCAACATCGAAAATCGGGCCCCAAACGTCTATGAACGAGCACCGAGAAACTGTACGGAATGATCGACTCCATGTCGGGGGAGATACGCGTGCTCCACGTCGACGACGAGCCGGACTTCGCGGACATGGCGGCGACGTTCCTCGAACGCGAGGACGACCGGTTCAGCGTCGAGACGGCGACGAGCGCCACGGAGGGACGGCAACGACTGGCGAGCGGGACCGAGGACGGGGAGCGTGCGTTCGACTGCGTGGTGTCGGACTACGACATGCCGGGTGAGACGGGGATCGAGTTCCTCGAAGCCGTCCGCGAGGAGTACCCGGACCTCCCGTTTATTCTGTTTACCGGCAAGGGGAGCGAGGAGGTGGCGAGCGAGGCGATCTCGGCGGACGTGACCGACTACCTCCAGAAAGGACGCGGCACCGAGCAGTACGAACTCCTCGCCAACCGGATCCGCAACGCGGTCGACGCCACCGAATCCCGACGGTTGCTCACCGAGCGGACGCGGCAACTGGAGACACTCATCAGCAACCTCCCGGGACTGGTCTATCGCTGTCGCAACGAGCGAGGGTGGGTGATGGAGACCGTCGAAGGGGAAGCCGAGTCGCTCACCGGCCATACTACGGGGGCACTGGAGCGCGACGACGTCTCGTGGGGCGAGGACGTCATCCACCCCGAGGACCGCGAGCGGGTGTGGGAGAAGACCCAGGCCGGACTCTCTGGAAGCGAGGCGTTCGAGGTCACCTACCGGATCGTCACCGCGGACGGGGACACGCGCTGGGTCTGGGAACGCGGCCGGCGCGTGTCTGAACCGGGTGCCGATCCGGCGGTTCTGGAAGGGTTCGTCACCGACGTCACCGAGCGCAAAGAGCGCGAGCGACGCCTCGAACGGACGACGGCCCGACTGGAGGCGCTGTTCGAGAACTCGCCGGACATGATCAACGTCCACGATACGGACGGCAACCTGATCGACCCGAATCCGCGCCTCTGTGAGCAGACGGGCTACGACGCCGCCGAACTCGAAACGATGACCGTCTGGGACCTCGACGAACGGCTGGACCGAGCGGAGGCCCAGGCGCTCTGGCAGGGGATGGATACCGGCGACCGCTACAAACTGGACGGGGAGTACCGCCGCCGGGACGGGTCGACGTTCCCCGTGGAGGTCCACATCCAGCGACTCGACATGGAAGGCGAGGACCGATTCGTCGTGATCAGCCGCGACGTCTCCGAGCGCGCGGATCGGCAACGGGAGTTGCGCCGGTACGAGCGGATGGTGGCCACGATGCAGGAAGCGGCCTGTATCTACGACGAAGAGGGCCGGTTCGAAGTCGTCAACGACTATCTGGCGGAGTTCTACGACACCACGACCGACGAGTTAGAGGGGACACAGAGCAACCTCGTCCCCCGGATCCGGGAACGACGAGCGGGTGACCCGTACGGCGAATTACTCGACGGCGAACGTGAGGAGGTCCGGGGCGAAGTCGAAGGGGAGTTCCCCGGTGCTGGCTACGAGGTGCTGTCGTACCGACTCACGCCACTGGTCGTCGACGGCGAGATCGAGGGTGCCGTCGGGGTCGCCCACGAGGTCACCGAACAGCGTGCCCACCAGCGCGAGACCGAACGGACCAACGAGCTACTGTCGACGTTGTTCGAGACGCTCCCTGTCGGCGTCCTCGCCGAGGACGAATCGCGGAACGTGCTGGCGGTCAACGAGCGACTGTTCGACCTGCTCGATATGCCGGGGACGCCTGCGGACGCTATCGGAGCGGACTGTGAACAACTCGCCGGGGCGGTCGCCGACCAGTTCGAAGACGGGACCGAGTTCGTCGAGGGCATCGACCGGATCGTCGACGCCGGCGAACCTGTCTCCGGCGAGGAACTGGCCCTCCGGGACGGACGGACCGTCGGCCGGAGTCACAGACCCATCGAGCTCCCGGACGGCGAGGGCCACCTCTGGGTGTACCGGGACGTGACGGCACAGAAACGGCGCGAACGCGAGCTAGAGCGCCAGAACGAGCGTCTCGACGAGTTCGCGAGCGTCGTCAGTCACGACCTGCGCAACCCGCTGAACGTGGCTTCTGGCAGACTGGAACTGGCCCGGTCCGAGTGTGACAGCGACTCGCTACAGGAGGTAGCACAGGCACACGAGCGCATGGAGACGCTCGTCGAGGACCTCCTGACCCTGGCGCGGGAGGGCGAGACGGTCGACGACCCGGAACCGGTCGAACTTCGGCCGGTCTTCGAGAACTGCTGGGAGAACGTCGCCGCACCGGCAGCGTCACTCGAGGTCGACGTTGACGCGGGCGAGACTGTCTCAGCTGACCGCACCCGTCTCAAACAACTCGTGGAGAACCTCTACCGGAACGCCGTCGAGCACGGCTCGACGAGCCCTGCTTCGCAAGCTCCGGAGGGCGCCGTCGAGCACGGTTCCACGAGCCCTGCCTCGCAGGGCTCCGAGAGGAGTGCAGAAGGCGGCCCGAGGGCATCCGATTCGGGGGGTAGCGGGGACGGCGTGACTGTCACGGTCGGGGAACTTGAGGACGGAGTCTACGTGGCCGACGACGGTCCCGGGATACCGCCCGACGAGCGGGAGGCCATCTTCGAGGCAGGCTACTCCACCTCGGAGTCCGGCACAGGATTTGGGTTACGTATCGTGGCACAGATCGCCCAGGCACACGGCTGGACGGTCCGGGTGACCGAGAGCGAGGGCGGCGGTGCACGATTCGAGATCGCGGACATGGCCGTTGAGTGACCGGGGTCGGGTCGAGTCGCCCCGGGTCGGCGACTCTCGGTGCGTGAGACGGTCAGAGTTCGACGGCAGCGACACCAGTGAACTCGAATCGCACACTGTGTGGTGGCGACGAGTCGGGCGCCGATCCGCGGGGCATCCGGGAAGTGAGCCCCTCGTCGGCGCCCGTGACCGAGACGGTCCACCCGTGGGCGTGGGCGACCTGTTCGACGATACGGAGCCCGAGACCGCTCCCGCTCGGTGTCGTGGAGTATCCCGCATCGAAGACACGGTCGCGTCGCTCCGGCGGGATCCCGGGACCGTCGTCGGCGACGAAAAAGCCGTCCGGGAGCGCACCGACTGTGACAGAGACGTCGTCGCCGACGTGGTCGACCGAGTTACGAAAGAGATTCTCGAAGAGTTGACGCAGTCGCGAGCGGTCGGCCCGGACGACGCGGTCCGTCTCGACGACCAGTCGTGCCCCGTCGGTACTGACGTTCTCCCAGCACTCCGTGGCCAGTTCCGCGAGCGGGACTGGTTCGGTCTCGGCGATGGCGTCGCCCTCCTGAGCCAGTTCGAGGAGGTCCTCGATCAGCCGTTCCATCCGGTCGTGAGCGGCCGCGACGGCGTCGAGGTCGTCGTCCACGCCGGGGTCGGTGGCGAGTTCGAGCCGACCACGCGCGACCTGGAGTGGGTTCCGGAGGTCGTGAGAGACGATACTCGCGAACTCGGCGAGGCGGTCGTTGCGCCGCTCTAGCTGGCGTTCGCGGCGCTTGCGCTCGGTGACGTCGCGATTGACGACGAGGATGCCCGCGACGTCCGGGTCGTCCAACCGGTTGACTGCGCGGTTCTCGTACCACCGGTATTCGCCGGACGGTGTCCGGAACCGGAACTCCGAAGTGACCGGTTCGTCCGGTTCGCTCAACAACCGCTCGAAATCCGCCTCGACGCGCTCTCTGTCGGTCGGGTGGACGTAGTCGAGCGGGGCGTCGTCGCGGAAGTCCGGCACCTCGTACCCGAGGATATCCGCCGAGGAGTGGCTCTGGTAGGTGACCACGCCCGCCTCGTCGAGGACGAAAAACAGGTCCGGACTGTTCTGGAGGAACGCCTCCTGTCTGGTGAGCATCCGCCGGCGTTCGTCGCGTTCGGTGACGTCGCGGTAGGTCAAGAGGTGACCGGCGCCGTCCGGGAGGTCGATGGGTCTGTGACTCCGCTCGATGGTGCGATCGTCGGCGAGGCGTATGGCTTCCCCGTCGACGGGTTCGTCGGCGGCGACGACCGCCTCGATGCGGTCGACGAACGCACCGGGGTCGGCGAACTGGACGCTGACGTCCTCGGCGAACGTTCGACAGTCCGCCCCGACGGCGTCCTCGGGACTCCCGTCGAGGCCGAACAGGTCGAAGACCCGGCGATTGACCGCCATGACTTCCCTGTCGGCGTCCTCGGCGACGACACCCACGGGGAGCGTATCGAACAGCGAAGAGAGCAAGACGTTCGTCTCTTCGAGTTCGCGCTCGCGCTCGACGCGGTCGGTCAGGTCCCGCGTGTAGATGACGATCCCGGAGACCTCCGGGTCGTCGAGCAGGTTGCGACCGCGCGCCTCCGCCCAGATGTACGTCTCGTCGGGCCGGCGATAGCGGAAGACGACGGACCGACGCTCGCGGGGGTGTTCGACGAGTTCGCCGAACAGTTCTGCGGCGCGGTCGACGTCGTCGGGGTGGATCGGGTCGAGACCGTTCGTCCCGACGAGTTCCTCGGGCGTGCGACCGAGGACGTGTTCGGCCGATGGCGTCGCGAAGGATATCTCGGCGAAGGCGTCGACGACGAGGATGACGTCGCTCGACTCCTCGACGAGCGTGCGAAAGTGTCGGCGCTGGCGCTCGACCACACGACTGGCGCGGTACTGCTCGACTGCGTTCCCGATCCGGTTGGCGAGGAGTTCGTACTGTTCGGTGCTCCGCCCTTTCTGGAGGTAGTCGGTCACCCCCGCCGAGATCGCGTCACTCGCCACCTCCTCGCTCCCTTTTCCGGTGTAGAGGAGAAAGGGCAGGTCCGGATACTCCTCGCGAACGGCGTCGAGGAACTCGATCCCCGTCTCCCCCGGCATGTCGTAATCCGACACCACGCAGTCGAACGCTTCGTCCGCGAGTCGCGCCAGCCCACCGTGGGCGTCCGGGGCGGTGACGACTTCGAAGCGGTCGTCCTCGCGTTCGAGGAACGTCGCCGCCATGTCCGCGAAGTCCGGCTCGTCGTCGACGTGGAGCACGCGGATGGTATCGTCCAGTCGCGTCGCTCCGAGTCGCCCGTCGGCCAGTACCCCTGTCTCTCCTCGTTTCATGTGTGCTTTCGGCCGAGCCCGGACCGTGACTGACTGTCCCAGAGGCTGTCGGCGGACATAAGCGAATCGCCGATTTGGGCTCGGACGACGACGCGGAGTGGAGGAGTCGATCCAGCGAGAGGCCGAACGGGTCGGACGGTCAGACGAAGAGGTCGGCGACGACCCAGGCAAGACCGATCGCGAGAACGGCACCGAGCAGGTTCCCGAGCGCGTTGGCGACCGCCCGCGCCCGGTCGCCGGCTTCCCAGAGTCGGACGGTCTCGAAGGAAAACGACGAGAACGTGGTAAAGGAGCCACACGCACCCGTACCGACGAACAGCAGGAGTTGGCTGTCCATGCCGAGGAAGGTGACGAATCCGAGGACGAAACTCCCGACGACGTTGACGGTGAACGTCCCCGCCGGGAGCCCGGTGACGTCGACCCGCTGGGTGACGAGGTATCGCAAGACTGCACCCAGGGTGCCGCCGGCGCCGACGACGTGTCCGGGGTCGAGTTCGACCATCAGCGACACCTCCCGACGCGACTGCTTCGAGGGACCGTCCGCGGGATGACCCGGCGGGCGACGGTCACGCCGACCACCGCCGGTGGACGACCCCGACGAGTGCGCGGCCGGCGAGGACGCCGGCAAAGCCCAGCGCGTAGTTGGCACCGACGTTCGCGAGGAAGACGAGCGGTGTCGACTGGACGCTCTGGAGCGCGAACGTACTGTAGGTGGTCAGCGACGACAGAAAGCCCGTGGCGAGGACCGACCGTGTCTCGGGCGCGAGGACGTCCGACCTGCGAGCCTCGTAGAGGACGAATCCGAGTGAGAAACTTCCGAGAGCGTTGACGGCGAGTGTCGCCAGGAGACCGCCCGCGAGCAGGTCGACGAAATAGCGGAGGTTCGACCCGGCGAACCCGCCGATGGCCACGAGCGCGAGCGCCTCGGCCCGGCGAAACGGGTGACGGTCTGTCTCCGACATGGTGGTTCAAAGGGTCGGTCCGATCACGTCTTCGAACCGGACCTGTTCGAGCGAACGGTCGACCTACCCGGCCAAAGGTGCTCTGAAATCGACCGTCCGAAAACCTCCGATACCGGGTGTGCTGATACATCCTAGAGCCCCGGTTTATATGTCAGTGGTGAGCAACTCTCGGCATGCAGTTCGAGATCCTGAACGGGCCCGCCCACGCAGTGCTGGAAGTGGCGCTCGCACGGGGGGAGGAGATCCGGGCGACACAGGGGGCGATGATGACGCGCAGTCCAGACGTGTCGATGGAGGCAAGCGTGGAGGGCGAAGACGGTATCGGGGGGATGGTCAGGCGGGCCGTCGACGACGGTCGCTCGCCCGTCGAGACGACCTTCACGGCCGAACGCGACGGCGGGACAGTGACGTTCGCGCCCGACTATCCCGGTGACCTCACCGCGGTCGACGTGACCGATAGCACCCCTCTCAGAGCGTGCTCTGGGTCGACACTGGCGTGGGGGGCAGACGTGACACAGGCCGCCCGGGCCGACGAAACCAGCAGCGGCCACTCGTCGGGGAGGTTGCGGACGCTCGAACTGTCGGGGCGAGGCACGGTGTTTCTCTCGTCGTTCGGCGCCGTCTACGAGCAGGTAGTGAGCCCAGAGAACCCGCTGGTGGCCGACGAGGACCACCTCGTCGCCTGGAGCGGCGAGCTGGACCTGGCCAGAGAACGAGTCGGTGCCGTCAGAACCGACACACTGGGTGGGGAGGGGAACGTGACGACCTTCTCGGGAGACGGTCACGTCTGGCTCCAGACGCGCAATCCGGTTCTCTTCGGTCCGTCCGAGTCCCCGTAACCGACCGGTCGAAGGTACATTCCGGGGAGTTCGGGCGAGTGGCTGTCAGACGACTGAACGACGGGAGTCCGACCACAACGCAACCCTTTTTTCTTGTCGGATTGTGTGATACGACAATGACCGACCTGGACGAGTTCGTCGCGGAGCTGGTGGCCGACGCCGATGCGGTGTTTCTGTTCTCGTCGAGTCGGTCCCGATACGAACAACTGGCGGGCGAGACGGACGTGGTCGTGGTCGCACCCGAAAACGAGGTCGAAGCCGAGGCGTTCGTCGAGTTGCCGCTCGAATTCACGGACTTTCACGAACGGGTGCGCTTTGGCGTGGAAGGTGCCATCCAGAACGGCTACGTCGACAACGAGGCGACGGTCGTCTGTGTCGCGGACGTCTTCGGCGACGACGAGGACACCGTCGCACGCGTCCAGGCCGGCCGGTTCGACCAGTCGGGCGTCTACGACCTCTTCGTCAACTCGCGGGCAGAACCCGCAGTGATCAGGGACGTCCTCGAGGTCGCGGTCGAACTCGGCAAGAAAGGCCAGAAGGGCAAGCCCGTCGGTGCGCTGTTCGTCGTCGGCGACGCCGGCAAGGTGATGAACAAGTCACGGCCGCTCTCGTACAACCCCTTCGAGAAGTCCCACGTCCACGTCGGCGACCCCATCGTGAACGTGATGCTCAAGGAGTTCTCGCGGCTCGACGGCGCGTTCGTCATCTCGGATTCGGGGAAGATCGTCTCCGCCTATCGGTATCTCGAACCCTCCGCCGAGGGCGTCGACATCCCGAAGGGGCTGGGGACGCGCCACATGGCCGCCGGTGGGATCACGCGTGACACGAACGCGATCGCTATCGTCCTGAGCGAGAGCGACGGCCTCGTCCGTGCGTTCAAGGGTGGGGAGCTCATCCTGGAGATCGATCCGGAGGAGTACTGATGCAGTTCGACCCGACGCAGGTCGACTGGCCAGTGTTCGTCAGGCGGATATTCTCCGAGGAGACTGCGTTCTGGGTGTCGATGCTGGTGCTCATCCTCGGCGTCGTCGTGAGTTACGTCGCCTGGCGCTGGACGAAACGGATGCTTCGCAACGCTGGCGTCGACGAGACGGTCGAGGGGACGCCCTTCGACCGGACGGCACAGAGTTTCGGCACGTCGACGGTCGGCGTGGTGGCTACCCTGGTGGCGGTGTTCGTCTATCTCGGTGCCGTCATCCTCGCTATCAGCATCGCACAACTCGTCCCGACGACGCTGTTCTGGTCACAGCTCACCACCTACCTCCCACGGCTGTTCATCGCCGCGCTCGCGGTCATCGCGGGACTCGTGCTCGGCGACAAGGCCGCGCTCATGGTCAGCGAACGACTCAGGAGCGTCAAACTCCCCGAGGTCGGGCTGATCCCCGAGATCGTCAAATACAGCATCTTCTACGTCGCGGCGCTCATCGCACTGGGCCAGCTCGGCGTCGCCATCGAGGCGCTGCTCGTCCTGTTGCGGGTCTACGCGCTCGGCCTCGTCTTGCTCGCCTTGCTCGCCTTCTGGGACCTCCTTCGGGCCGGCGCCGCCGGCATCTACGTCCTCCTCACCCAGCCTTACAGCATCGGCGACCGCATCCGCGTCGACGGCAGCGAGGGCATCGTCCAGGAGGTGGACATGTTCACCACCCGTATCGAAGACGACGGCGAGGAGTACATCGTCCCCAACCAGAAGGTGATGCGGTCCGGCGTCGTCCGTATCCGGAACTGAATCGGAACACGTATCGCCACGACGGCATGTACGTCAGGGTCCGATGGCCCCTGGAGCGGACCCCCCAACCGACGACGCCACTGTCGAGAAGCCGATCGCCGAGGACGCCTACGACGCTATCGCCGACGAGTACGCCGAAGACGTCCCGGACAACGCCTACAACGCGCACCTGGAGTTTCCGGGGACGACGGGACTGATCCCCGACGTCGACGGCCAGCGGATTCTCGACGCCGGCTGTGGCACCGGCAGCTACACCGAGTGGCTCCTCGACCGGGGCGCCGAGGTCGTGGGCGTCGACGTCAGCGAGGCGATGCTCGACAACGCTCGCGAGGCAGTCGGCGACCGTGCCGAGTTGCACCGCTCGACGCTCGGGAACACCCTCGACTTCGCCGACGAGGGCGAGTTCGACGGCGTCGTGAGCGCGCTCGTGATCGACTACGTCGAGGACTGGGACTCCCTGTTCGCCGAGTTCGCCCGCGTCCTCGCAGCCGGCGGGTTCGTCGTCTTCTCGGTCGTCCACCCGATGGACGCGATCGACGAGGCCGATAACTATTTCGAGACCGAACAGTACGTCAAAGAGTGGTCCGTCGACGTCCCCTGCTATCGCCGCCCGCTCGAGGCGATGGTCGGTCCAGTGGTAGACGCCGGCTTCGGTATCGACGAGATGTCTGAGCCACAGCCGACAGCCGAGTTCGCCCAGAAGCGGCCCGAACGATACGAGAAAGAGTCACGCAACCCGGTCTTCCTGTGTGTGCGGGCGGTGCTGGATTGAGGGAACCAGTTTAGCCTGCCTATCGGGCCTACCGACCGTCTCGAGATACGGTCACTCCTCGACCGGCGTCGCCGGAACGCCCGCGACGGTCGTGCCCGGAGGCACGTCGTCGGTCACCATCGAGTTGGCGGCGACCTGGGCGTCGGCACCGATCTCGACGCCGGGGAGGATCATCGCGTCGGCGCCGATCATCGCGCGCTCGCCGATGACCACCTCGCCGGTGCGGTACTCGTCCTGGAGGAACTCGTGACAGAGGATGGTCGCGTCGTAGCCCACGATGGCGTAGTCCTCGACGGTGACGAGTTCGGGCCAGAAGACGTCGGGCGTCGCGGTCAGCGCGAACGCGACCCCCGTTCCGATATCCGCACCCAGGCGACGGAGCAGCCAGCGCTTGAGTTTGAGACTCGGCGAGTACCTGACTATCCAGACGACGAGGAAGTTGACCGTCAACCGGAGCGGACTCTTGGCCTCCCGCCAGTGGCGAAGGGCGTTGCCGGGCCCCGGTGTCGCGTGGACCGACAGTCGTTCGTGGCGGCTGGTCTGACGGCCGACGAGTCCGTCCCCGTCGCTCTCGGCGTCCCCGTCGCCTTCGTCGAGACTGCCGTCGACGTCTTCGTCTCGGACGGTCTCCCCCCCGTCGGGTCGGCCGTGGTCGCGTCCGCTCACGGCGCGGCGTTCGGGACGGACGTATTTGAACCCCGCGACGACCCCGGACTCGGTCCCGCGCGACCGCCGGGCGCCGGGCGAGTGTGAACGGTGTGCAAACGGTTGTCGTAACGCATATGTGTCGAACGTACCTTTTACGTGTTAAGATGAGTATCGAGTTTCCATTCGGGAGGTGGTGCCGTGGGCGTCGAGATTAGGGAGTCGCCTGTCTCGGACGCGGAGTTCGAGGAGATGAAAGCGTTCGTCCACGACTACCTCGCAGCGAGTGTCGAAAACGAGGAGGACGGCGGTCGGATGCGGTGGTACCCCTGGCATTCGGCCGAGTACCGGTTCAACCACATCCTGAACGTCGTCGACCTCGCCGGAGAGATCGCCCGCGAGGAGGGCGCAAACGAGGACGTCACGCGCGTGGCCGCGCTCTTTCACGACATCGCGAAACTGGAAGTCGACCAGGACCGCCACGCCGAGGTCGGCGCGAGCATCGCACGCGAGTATCTCCAGACCCACGGTGACTACCCCGCCTCGTTCGTCGACGAAGTGTGTGCCGCGGTCGAACGCCACTCCTACCAGGGCGACCTGAACGACTTGCCCCTGGAGACGCGGTGTCTGATCGAGGCCGACGTTCTCGACAAGGTCGGCGCCAACGGTGCCGCGCTCATGCTGTTGCGGATGGGCTACGAGTCCCGCGACCACGTCGACGCCGCGGAGATGGTCGGGCGCGTCCTCGAACGCGGACAGGACGCTCGCGACCGCATCGAGTCCGACACCGCCGAGGGCATCTCCCACCGTCGACTCAAACGCGTCAAGTGGTTCCGCGAGTGGCTCGAATCCGAGGTCGCCGTCGTCGACCTCGAGGATGGTCCCGGTGGCGTCCCCGACGAGATGACCGAGAACTGACTCGGCGACGACCGGGAAACGAACCTCCGCTAACAGCTACAGCAGCGTCGTCGTCGCGGTCCACAGGAAGGTGACGCCGAAGCCGGCGAGTACGAGCGCCGACAGTGCCGCGACCGCCGGTGCGAACGCGTCGACACGCCGACCCACTCGCACCAGCGTCGCCGGGAAGCCGACTATCCAGACGACGATCCCACAGAACAGTCCCACGAGCAGCGCCGGACTCCCGGTCCTGACGACCAGCACGCCGGCGAGATCCGCCCCGACGACCGGCAGGACGGCGAGCACGTCGACAGTCCCCGGTCGCAACAGTCCCACGCCGACAGTCAACCAGAACAGTATCTGATAGGGGTTGGTCAGCGCCAGCAAGAGCGCCTTTCGGAAGCCGCGTGTGCCGGGGCCGCTCCCGTCGGAAGTCGACCGTTCGTCCGCGGTTGTCCCGCGACTCCCGCCGCCGAAGGCCGCTGTGAGCCCGTCGTCCGTGCCGTTCTGGTCGCTGTCCTCAGCAGTGTCCGAGAGGAACGTTCCGCGGAGGTCCCGGACCGCACCGTAGGCGAAATACAGCATGATCAGACCGCCGGCGAGGATCATCACCGCTCGCACTGTCGGCGCGTCGTCGAGGAACGCCACGACGCCCGCGAGCGAGAGCACGAAGAACACGAAGTCGGCGGTCATCGCGCCCAGGCCCGCAGTGAACCCGGCGAGCCAGCCACGGAGGACGCTCTCCTCTGCGATGACGGCGTTCATCGGGCCCGGCGGCGCGGCCAGAGCCAGTCCGAAGACGGCGCCGGCGACCAGCGTCCAGGCGGCCGTTGTCAGCGACATCGCTTCTCGGTATCGACGCCGCCGACAAAAACGTGTGGCGTCTGCGTGGCCGCGGGTCGGGGATTTTACTTCGTGACGATGACGATGACGATGATTTCGGCGCGGTCTCCGGATCGACGTGCTTCCACACTACCGGCGGCTACAGTAACTTCGCCAGTTCGGTGTGTAGTGCCTGGACGCTGCCGTATCGCTCCATCGGGTCGGTCGCGAGCGCCCGTTCGAGCACGGGTTCGACGGCCGAGGGTACTGCATCGAGCGTCTCCGGCGGCCGCAGGTTGCCGGTCCGGATCGCCTGTGCGTCGCCAGCGTCGACGGGCGTCGACTCGCAAAACAGCCAGTAGGCGAGCGCGCCGACGCCGTAGACGGCGGTAGTGTCCGCGACCCGTCCGGCGAGTTGCTCCGGCGCGGTAAAGGGGCTCGCGTATTCCTGTCTGACGGCCACGGTCGCTGCCCAGCGGATCCCCCAGTTGGCCACGGTGACTGTCCAGTCTCCGGCCTCACCCCGTAGCCTGACGTTTCGGGGTTCGATCCCACAGACGTCGTGGTTCGTCGAGACGGTCGCCGTCGCGGTAACGACGTCTCCGAGCACGCCGATCCGCTCGTTGAGCGAGAGCTCCATCCCGAGGTCGTCCAAACCGTAGTCGCCCGACTGGTAGGCGACCCACGGAGTCGGGTCGGTCCCCGATTCGTGGACCGTCGCGACCCCCTTTGCGTCGTCGTGAGCGAGCCACGGGTCCAGCCGCGCCTCGAACCCCTCGCGTACTCCCTCGTGGTCTGCGTGTTTCTGTGAAACTGCGGCGATCGTCGCCCTCGTCCCGTCGCCCCAGGGCGTCTCGTACTGGTTGCAGACGCCGTCGGTGTCGACGAACTCCACCTGTGTGATGTCGGGAACCGAAACGCCGAGTCTCCCCGGTGTCGCCGGCCCGACGCTCGTGATCGGCGCGGGTCCGTTCTCTTCGTCGTCTCCCTCGACGTCCACGTCCGGCCGGTCCCGGCGCTCGACGGCGTCGCGGTCGAACCGAACCCCGGAGTCGGTGACGTCGTAGCGCAGAAACCGGTGGTCACGTTCCTCGCGGCAGGTGCCGTTTCGGTCGTAGACGCGGAGATGCTTGAAGTCGTACTCGCGCTGGACGGTCTTGGCCCGCTCCTGAGCAACGGCCCGCGATTCACAGACGTCGATGGCACAGGTCCCGCCGCCCGGGACGATAGTCCAGGCGTCGACGAGCGGGTCGAACCTGACGTCGAGGTGTTCGAAGTCGGGGTTCCAGTAGAGGTTCCTGACACTGTCGGGCGACTCCCACCGGACGACACACGGGTGACGGTCCGCTTCCATCCGGGCTTTCGCCGCGCGGAGCGCGTCCATCCCCGTCTCCTCCGTCGAGTACGTCGTCCCTCCGTGTGCACCCCGGTCGTAGGCCGCGACGACCCACACCTGTCCCTCCTGGCGTATCTCCAGCGGGGGATTGCACGGTATCTCGGGCACCATCTGAACTCGGCGGCCACACACCCGGCCGATAACCTACTGTGTGCGGTCTTTACTGAAATCGTTTCCGCCTGCCGGACTCGCCGAACTCGGCGCCGTATCCTTCTCATCGACCCCGACCCTCCTGCGTCCGAGAGCCAGCGCCGACGGCGACAGCCACGAGTTGCGCCGTCACACATTAACCCCTCGGGAGCGGATCCGGTCGTATGACCGTACTCGTTGCCGTCTCGGACGACGGGATGGAAGAGGCAGTGGTCGATACCGGCGTCAGGCTGGGTCGGGCCTTCGAACAGAAGCTCTACGTCGTCTACGTCACCGAAGAGGAGACGGCGAGCGCCCGCGCCCGGGAGATACGGGACCGACTCCGCGAAGACCTGGAAACGCGGGGTGTCCCGTTCTCGGTGGCGATCGAACACGTAGAGCACGCCAACCCACGGTCGGGTCGTGCCGTCGGGAAGCAACTCGCCGACATCGCCAGCGACGTCGACATCACGCACGTGGTCGTCGGGCATCGCTCGAAAGCGCTGTTGAACCGCCTCGTCTCCGGCGACGTCGCGTTCACGCTCGCCGAGACGGCCGAAGTTCCGGTCACCGTCGTTCCCGACCCGCTGGCGTCCGAAGAGTGACACTGTCGGTTGCTCCCCTTCCACGGCGCGGATCCCGGGAGTCGACACGCGATCCGGAATCCGAACGTTCAACTGCGGCCACCGGTTGCCCCGGGTATGGAAGTGCTCCGGCGGCTGGTCGTGTTGCTCGCGCTGCTGGGGCTGGGCCTCGCGGCCCGCCGGGCCGGACTGTTGACCGAGCGCCGGACCGACTGGCTGACGACCGTCGCCTTCTACGTCGCGCTCCCGGCGCTGGTCTTCGGCGCGACCTACGACCGTCCGCTCGGTGAGTTGCTCTCGCCCGCGCTCCTCGTCGGTGTCCCGCTGGTCATCTGGACCACGGCAGCGCTCGCCTGGTTCGTCGCCCGCCGCGAGCCGGCACACTCACGCCGGAGCGTCGCTATCGTTCAGTCCTATCACGCCAACCTCGGCTTTCTGGGCGTGCCGCTCGTGGAACTGACGCTGGGTGGGGCCGCAACGGCGGTCGCCAGCGTCGTCCTCGGGGTGAGTCTACTGGTCCACGTCCCGCTCACGATCGTCACACTCGTCACAGTCAACGACGCCGACGCGTCGGTCCGGGACGAACTCGGCGCGCTCGCCCGCAATCCGGTCCTCGTCTCACTCACTGCCGGACTCCTCGGTTCGGCCGTGGGGCTCTCGCTCCCCTCGGTCGCGGAGGCCGGCCTCGGCGTGCTCGGCGAGTTGGCCCTCCCGCTCGCGCTGCTGGGCGTCGGCGCGTCGCTTCGACTCGACACCGACGGGCTGGACCCCCTCGGGACCGGGTCTGTCGTCGCGCTGAAAGTCGCCGTCATGCCCGCCGTCGCCTTCGCCGTCTTCTCGCTGCTGGCGGCCTCCCAGGCCGCGCTGTCGACGGCCGTCCTGATGTTCGGGATGCCAAGCGCCGTCTCGACGTACGTCTACGCGAACGAACTCGGCGGTGACGCCGACTTCGCGTCTGTCAACGTCTTCGCCACGACCGTCGCGTCCCTGTTGCTGGTCGCTGCCGCGATCCAGGTGCTGTGAATCGCCATCGTGATCCAGGTGCTGTGAGGCGCCTCGGGACGACTTTTCACCCGAGGGGACGAACGCCGGCTATGGGCTATCACCGGATCGATCCCGACGAACTGGACCCGACGCCGGACTACCACTGTGACCGTCGCGGGATATCGGACGCCGCCGAACTCGCCGTCCTGCACGCGGCGACCTACGAGATGGATCCCGGCGAGCAACTCCCGCGAACCTATCACTACCACGAGAACCGTGAGGAGGCGTTCTACGTGCTGGACGGGGTCTTACACGTCGAGACACCCGACGGGGAGTACGTCGTCGATACTGACGAGGTATTCGTCGCAGAACCGGGGAGTGCCCACCGTGCGTTCAACCCCGGGGACGCGAAGGATTCAGTGCGGGTGCTGGGTGTCGGCGCGCCGAAGTCGGACATGGCACACCCATACGAACCAGCGGTCGAAGAGTGAACCGAGACAGGCCAGAGAGAGTCGGTCGAGTGCCGATTAGGCGTTCCCGAACTCCCAGCCCGACCGTTCGAGTTTCGCGTCTTCGATGCGGTCGGCCTCCTCTTCGAACTCCGCAGGGTCGTATTCGGGGTGTTCGCCGGCGAACTCGGCGGCTCGCTCGACGTATTCTATCGCCTCGTCGTAGTACTCCTGAGCGCGGTCGTCGTCGTCACAGCCCTCTGCCTCGGCTTCGAGCATCGAGGCCTGTGACCCGAGCGCGTCGAGCAGGCTCGAGGTGACCCAGGTCAACTGGAACTCGATGGCGGCCGGGTCCACGGGCGCTTCGCCGTTCCAGCCGGCGTCGATGGCCGCCCGATAGCGGTCGAAGGCATCCTCCCAGGATTCGACGGCTACCTCGGGTTCCTCGGCTGAGAGTGCCGTCTCACACTCGGCGTCGGCCGCGTCGAGGAACGACTCGCCGGCCGCTCGGACGGCGCTTTCGAGTTCGTCGAGTCGGTCGGCGGCTCCCTCGGGTGCGTCGTCGACTCGCTCCAGTGCGTCGCGGGCTTGCTCGGCGGCGGTCGTGGCCTCGACGTACACCGCACAGGCGTCGTCGTATCGCCCCTCCTCGACCGCTGTGTCGAGGGCGTCCCGGCGGTCGGCGGTGCGGTCGAGCCACGCCTCGACGTAGCGGTGCTCGATCTCGACTTTCGTCTCTTCGACGCGAGCGCGCATCTTCTCCTCGGGCGCCTCCTCTTCCCGGCTGGCACACCGGCGAGCGTTCGAGAGCTTGGATTTGGCGTCGAGAAACCTGTTCTGTCCGGTCTTCCCCGCAGCACAGGCCTCCTCGAACTCCGCGATCTCGGTGCGCGCCCCCCGGAGCGCCGCCTCCATGTCGGCCCAGCAGGAAGCGACGCTGTCGACGTACGCCTCCGTCGCTTCCAGGTCCCCCTCGTCGGGCGCGAACAGTACCTCCTCGTCGTAGGTCTTGACCAGCAGTTTGCTGCTGAGGAGTCCTTTCTTGACGTGGCTGGCGGAGAAATCTGCCATGTCGATCTCGATTTCGGCCTCGTCGGGCTGGTCACCCAGCACGTAGAGTATCCGTTCGTCCGTGACGATGACGTAGGCCTGCTCGTCCCCACTCGGCTCGACTGTCGTCGTCCGCCCGTCTCTCGTGTGCTCGATACTCCCACCGTTGGCGAGGGCGTACACCGGCTCCTCGTCGTCACCCAACAGCCCCGGTAACTCCCCGGGGTCCACCTCCTCCGACTCCGACCCCCCTGTCAGTGAATCTGACAGGTCGTTGACTCGATCGAACATGTCACTGTACCCTTGCTCCTTATTCCCAAGGCAATAATAATAATCTTCGGTGTATATTCTCACTGTGAAACTACCCTCCAGAGACACGTTCATCGAACCGATATTCGACGTGTTCGTGGATAGTCGCCCGACCGATGTGACTCGCTTCCTCGGTCACTGATGGTAGATCCGCCGTCCGTGAAGCGAGATAGGTCGCCACTGTCATGGATAAAATAACTGATCTGATATATCAGTAGCTCTTGACATGCTCGCGCCACCCACGGACGAGTATGCGGCAGCGTCCGGCAACCAGGACGTGGTCTTGCGACGCGGTGGCTCGGAATCCTTTTCCGGAGGAAGTCCGTATCCATGGGTATCATGGGCATCGGCGGCTCGGATATGTACCGACAGCAGATCCTGGACCACTACAAGAACCCCCGCAACTACGGCGAGCTAGAGGACGCGACGTTCACTCACACCGGGGAGAACCCGATGTGTGGGGATACGATCGAGATGGATATCGTCCTCGACGACGCCGAGGAAGTCGTCGAACGCGTCGCGTTTCGCGGCGACGGCTGTGCCATCTCGCAGGCCTCGGCCTCGATGCTCTCCGAACGACTGGAGGGGATGACTGTCTCGGAACTACGCGAACTGGATCGGGACGACGTGACCGAGATGCTCGGTGTCGACATCTCACCGATGCGTCTCAAGTGTGCGGTGCTCGCCGAGAAAGTCGCACAGGACGGCGCCGACATCTACTTCGGCGAACTCGACGTCGAGGAGACGACGACGGAACCCGACGACCCCGACGTACCCGACGAGCAGTAACTCCCTCCGAGGCTCTCGGCGTCGTTCGAACGGCTACTGATACATCCCCATCGGCTGGGCGCTGGAGCTCTCCTGGCCGGCTTCCTGCATGCGTTTCGCGAGTTCCTCGCGAGCGGCGGTGATCTCTTCTGCCTGTTCGACGAGGTCGTCGGTGTCGACGGAGATCCCGGCTATCGGACCGATCCCACGGGTCAAAACGACGCGTGCAGCCGCCGGGTCGGGGAAGTTAGGGTTCGACTCGACGACGAGACCGGCCGCGTCGAGGCCCTCACGGCGAGCCTGGTAGAGCAGCGCCCCGGTCGGCCCGCTGATGACGCCGTCCTGGGTCGGCGGGTCGATGCCGTGTTCGGCCAACACGGCGGCGACGTCGCCGTGTGCTACCCCGTACAGTTCGGGGGCATCCGTCTTCGGGGCGGGAAGACCCGAGAGATACAGGGGCGTGGCGTCGAGGCTCGTGAGCCACCCGGTGAGACAGCCGGCGAACTCCTCCGCGACGCCCGGCGAGACCGGCACGTCGCTCTGGAGGGCGAGCAGGTCGCTGTCGACGTCGGCGTACACTCTGACGGGCGGTTCGTAGTCGGTCTGGCCGTCCCGAAAGACCGCCACCTCCGGGAGCCCGTCACAGTGACAGGTCGCGTAGTGTGTCATATCGAGGGTGTCGACGAGGTGGTCGGCGGCGATCTTGCCCACGAGGCCGACGCCGGGGAGGCCCTCGACGAACGTGGGTGCGTCGAGTTCGAGGTCGTCACGGTGGACCGCTATCTGTGCCATGTCCGGGGACCCGACCGCGACGACAATAAACGTAGCCCAGGGTCTCGAAAGGAGCGCGAACGGCGTTGGCTGTCTCTGGTTCGACTGTTACAGAGAGTCTACTCGTTTATCAAATCGGGTTGATGCAGTCGCCACAACCGAAGTCCCGCTCGTCGTGACCGCCTTCGTGATCGTGAGATGGAAGCCCTCGGCGCGCTCGCGGGTCGCTCAGCGACATATCCGCGCTCGAAGAACCGCACCGTGCCGCACTCGCGCGGATAGGGGTCGCTGAGGCGACTAGATGAACGCGAGCCCACCTCGCCCTTCCAGTCCGCCAGGGAGACGTTTTCTGAGGTCGGCTACCGAACGGTCAAGGTCGAAACGGCCTGTGCAACAATATTTCTCCTGGCGGACTGAAAGGGCGAGGGGCGCTGGCGGGCCGAAGGCCCGTGGTCGCCTGAGCGGGCGCTATTCTCGCGAGTGCGGCGCAGTGCTGTTGTCCGAGCGAGAATATCCCGGTCAGCGACCGCCAGCGGTCCGAGGGCTTTCAACGCTCACTGATGCGTGCGGTGTTGTCGTCTACACGAGTTTCTTCCACAACACCACGGCGCGAAACGAGCGTCAAACTCACACTCTGAATCGAACACCTCGCAGGTGGGCTCTCGACGTTCGGTCGTTTCGCTACTCACCCCGACGAAAACGGCCAGACGAGTACGGAAAGCGAACACAGCACGGCGAGAACGAGGGGGTTTTCACCAGTCCCACCGACCGGGACCCATGGAGGTGCTGGAGCGATACGAACCGCTGGTGGACGACTTCGCGGCCTTCCGTGCGGCCTGCGAGCGGCCGCTCCCGTCGGTCGTCCGCGTCAACACGATCAAGGCGACCGTCGACCGGGCGAGAGAGGCACTGGCCGAGGAGGGCGTCGCGTTCGAACCCACCTGGCACGACGGACTGCTCGCGCTCACCGAGGCCCAGCCGGGCGCCAACTGGCCGTACGTCCACGGCTGGCTCCACGGCCAGGAGGAGGTCTCTGCGGTTCCCGCCGAGGTGCTCGACCCTGACCCGGGCGAACGGGTCTGGGACGCCTGTGCCGCGCCGGGGAGCAAGACCACACAACTCGCCGCGCTGATGGACGACTCGGGGACGCTGGTCGCGACCGATAGCAACCTCGGGCGGATCTCGGCGCTGCGCTCGAACGCCGAACGCCTCGGCGTGACGAACGTCGCCATCACGAACGAGGACGCCCGCAATCACTCGCTGAAACCCTTCGACGGCGCCGAGTACGACCACGCGCTCGTCGACGTGCCCTGTTCCTGTGAGGGGACGATACGGAAAAATCCCGATACGCTCGACGAATGGACGCTCTCACACGTCGAGGGCATCGCGGGCGTCCAGAAGGGCATCCTGCGTCGAGCCGTCCAGGCGACGCGCCCCGGTGGCACCGTCGTCTACTCGACGTGTACGTTCGCCCCCGAGGAGAACGAGGCCGTCCTCGACCACGCGCTCGAGACGGAGTCCTGTGAACTGGTCGAGTTCGACATTCCTCTGGAGCACGCACCCGGCGTCACCCAGTGGGAGGAAGAGTCGTTCGACCCGAGCGTCGCGAAGGCGAAACGGATCTACCCACACCACAACGACACCGGCGGGTTCTTCTGTGCGAAACTGACGGTGGGGGAAGCATGACCGGCGAAGACTCGGGAGCGGATCCCGGATCGGCCACCGGGGAGAATCAGAGCCACCGCTTCGACCGACTCCCGGCAACCGACGAGGAGCGCCGTGTCGAGGGGCGACCGACCCGAGCCGAGGTACTCGACTGGTGGGACGAGCGCTTCGGCGTCGACCCGGCCGTCTTCGAAGAGCACACGTTCTGGGAGCACGGGTCGGGCAAGATCTGGGCGTTCGCCGGCGACACACCCACGCCTATCGAGATCGAGAGCCTGGGACTGGTCTTCCTGCGGACCCGTCGAGAACACTGGAAGCCGACACTCGAAGCGGTCCAGCGCTTCGGCGGACACGCCACCCGGAACGTGCTGGACCTCTCTCGGCGGGAGGCCGCGACCTTCCTCGCGGGCGACGACCAGGAACTCGACTGGGACGGCGACTGGGGCTACCTGATCGTCACGAACGAACTCGCCGGCGAACGCGAACCGCTCGGCGTCGGCCTCTACGTCCACGGCGAACTCCGGTCGCAGGTCCCCAAGGGTCGCCGCCGGGAGTTCCGCGAAGAGTGATACGGTCGGTTGTGAGTCTCTTCCGCGCCACGTCCGGCAGACTCCGTTGCCGAAAGCCGAAGTACAGCTCCCGAACCGGCCAGTCGTCGGCCGCGACCGACACCTCGTGCGTTATCTCGGTCCCGAGCAGGTCGAGCAGTTCTGCGAGCCACTCCGAGAGGTCGTCCCACGTCTGGCCGGTCACGAGGTTGTCGTCGCGGGTCACTCCGTCGACCCAGGTACAGCCTGTTCCCGCGTTTTCCACGTCCGTCCGGACGTCCGGGAGAGACGTTAGTTCGTACCCGTCGAGAACGCCGGCAGCCGCCAGGATCTGCGGCCCGTGACAGATCGCCGCGACGGGTTTGTCCTCCGCGAAGAAGTGTCGAGTCGTCTCGAGGACGACGTCGCGAGTGCGGAGGTACTCCGGTGCGCGTCCGCCGGGGAGGACGAGCACGTCGTACTCGTCCGGGTCGAGGTCGTTCAGCGAAGCGGTCAACTCGAAGTCGTGTCCCCGGGTTTCGACGTAGGTCTGGTCGCCACGGAAGTCGTGTATCGCGGTCTTTATGCTGTCGCCGGCTTCCCTGTCCGGGCACGCGACGTCGACGTCGTGGCCGACCATCTCCAGTGCCTGGAACGCGACCATCACTTCGTAGTCTTCGCTGAAGTCGCCGACGACCACGAGAATATCTTCTGTTGCCATGATTGTATCTCCACACGGTAGTTCACGTTCGATCAGCAAAAATGTACGCGCGGGACCGACCCGGTCGAACACCGTTCGAGCGAACCTCCGATACCGCGGATTTTCTCCGACAGTTCGACTCCAGCTGTGACGGTTCAACCACTGATACTGGCGCCCGAGAAGTTATATCGTCCCTGTCGCGCACTCACACACATGGACCGGGTCCGCGCCGTCTGGTTCGCGGCGGCAGCAGTCGCCGTCACGGTGGTCGCCGCCGTCGTCGTCGGCCTCCTGCTGGGGGAGGCGGGCCTCGCGGTCGAGTCGGTTTCGGCGACGGGGGAGACGCCGACCGACGCGACCGACAACTGTGACGACGTGGTCGTCCGCCAGGTCGACGTGGCGGTCGAACTCGCCCGGGAACCGCTCGGAATCCAGAACCCACAGTGGTGGAGCGTCGGCGTGAGCGTCCGTGCGACCGTCTTCGAGGGGGTCAAAGCACGCCAGCGACCGATGGCGCCCGGGGAGTCGACGACCGTCACGATCCCGTTTACGAACGTTCGCGAATCCAGTTCGGCACCGAGTCAGCGCGTCGACGCCGTCGTCCAGGTCCTCTCGGGGAACGTCGAGGTCGCCAGCGAGAGGGTGACCGCCGCCTTCGACCCGGTGAAAGCCGGGCGGAACTGTTGACTCGGCGACGGCCGCTCTCACTATCCGGCCAGTGGGTCGCCACCGAAGAAGTACCTGAACATCGATTCGCCCTTCCGCCGGGCGGCGACCTCCATGACTGGGAGAAAGAGCACGGCGAAGAGGACGCCCGACCCGATCCCCCAGGCCCACCGCATCCGTACGAATCCCCCCACGAACACGCCCATCGGGATCCCGTAGGCGAAGACGAGAAAGGCGACCAGCACCAGATCGCGAACGAGCAGGTGGTCGTCGAACGCCCTGTCGAACCACGTCTTCTCGGCCATCTCGTTCGTAACTGCGAAGTGACAGGACTTGAACCTGCCGGATGTCTCCCGAGCCAGCGCTGTACGGGTCTGGAGCAGGTTCGCGGTCGATCGTGTGGCTACTCGCCGGTCTCCACGGCCTCGCGAGTCTCGGCGAGCAGGTCCTGGACGCCGACCACCTCGCCGGTCCGACTCGACTGCATCGCGGCTTCTACCAGCGCGACCGACTGCAGGTTGTCGGTGACGTTCGTCTCCATCGCGGGACCGCCGTCGAGCCAGTCCACGAACTGCTCGACGAGCCAGACGTCCGACCACGTCTCCTGTTCGTCGAGCGGGAGAGCCGTACCCTCTCCTTCCCGACCGGGGACGTCGTCGCCCTCGTAGGGGAAGTACTCGAGTTCGCGCGAGTCGAGGACGAGCGTGGCGTCGCGACACTCCGCGCGAACGTAGTCGTCGCCCCAGCCGTTGAGCGTGACCGCGTTCGCCTTCGCCCCCTCCCACTGGATCCGACGGCCGTTCTCCATCCGCATCTCGACGAGCGCCTGACAGTCGCCGTCGTACTCGGCCCAGTCGGGTTGCCACGTGTCGGCGTAGAGGGTCTCACAGCGTTCGCCCGCCATGTCGGCGAGAAAGTCGAGCTGGTGGACGGCCCCCTCTATCAGCAACGGGTCGGCCATGTCGTGGCGAAACGCCCCCCACGAGCCGTACTTGCGCTTCGCGCAGGTAAAGCGGGCCGAGAGGTAGTCCAGCGGACCGTACTCGTCAGACTGTATCCGGCGGCGCAGCGTCGTCTTGTCCCGGTCGAACCGGTGGCTCATCGTCACGCCCATCTTGACGCCGGCGCGCTCGACTTTCTCCGCGATACGAACCGACGCTTCGAGGGTGTCGGCGATCGGTTTCTCCGAGAGCACGTGCAGGTCGTGTTCGAGCGCCGCGTCGACGACGTCCTCGTGGACCCACGGCGGGACGACGACCGTACAGAACTCCGCCTCCGGGTGGGCCCCGAAGGCCTCGTCTACGTCGGTGTAACAGTCCGATTCGTCGAGTCCCAGGTGCTCCGTCGCGTTGGCCAGCGCGTCGGCGTCGACATCGACGGCCGCGACGGGTTCGATCCGTCCGTCGTCAACGACCGGTGGCAGGATCTGACTGCACCAGGTCCCACCGCGCCCGCCTGTGCCGACCTGAATCATCCGGTAGGTCATAGGTGCTTCTCAGCCTCCGGCGAGAAAAGCGTTGGTCAGCCCCCACCGGATCACCTGTTTTCCGCGTCCTATCGGCCACACACACGGGTCACCCTGGACGTCCACCGAGTGGTGTCCTCGCCGCCTCTGGTGACCTACTCGGCGGGTCGGAGCGTCCCGCCCCCGAGCCCTTCCCACTCGACGCGATACCCCAGTCGCGAGAGCGCCGCACTGCTCTCGGTGACGCCGCGCGCTTCGAGCACCTCCTCGGCGTCGGCCAGCGACATCCCCGCTTCCAGCGCGTCACCGAGATCGTCCAGCACCGCGGGTCTAACGAGCGTTCGTCCGACTCGATCGTGGGCGGGGAAACGCTTGTCCTCGATCACTGACTCGCTGACGCCGTACTCGGTCGCGAGGGCTTCGATCGTCACGACGTCGTCCTCGGGAGCGAGTTCGTCGGGGATGTCCGCGGCACTCGCCGCTACCAGGTCAGCCTCGTACCGGCGGAGCGCGTCGCGGACGTCCTTTACTCTGACCGTGCCCGAGTACGGGATCGCGCGGTGGTCGCGAGCCGCTATCTCCTCGCCCACACCGAGGTCCTCGTCGACGGCCACGAGGAGTTCGACGTCGTCGATCGCGTCCAGTTGACCGAGTTTCTTCTCGACGTACTCCGGCGTCCAGAACCCCATGATCTCGAAGTAGACCCGGAAGTCGGCGTACTCGTAGTCGAACGCGAAATCGGGGATGGCGACGCTCGCGCCCGCCGCCAGGGGCTCGGGTTCCCGGACCAGTTCCCAGTCGAGGTCCAGCGAGCCAAAGCGGGCGGCGAAGTCCGCCTCCACGCCGCTGTCGTAGCTCACCTCGGCGACGGGTTCGACACCCGGGACAGAGACGTCGGCGTCCGAAAGCGTCATCGTCCGCTCGGTACCGCGGTCGTCGATGGTCGCTTCGAGGTGCCACTCGTCTGCGGTCGCGACCGCCCGGAGCAGCCGCGCGAACCGCGTCCCGTACCGTCGGGTCCGGCGGAAGAGTCGGTCCGGTCCGGTGACGACGACCTCGCGACCGTCGTCGGTCCTGCGGACCTCGTACAGCAGGCGGAGGCGCTTGACCGCGGAGACGAGCGCTCGCGGGTCCGAGGAGCGGATCCTGACTTCGGTCGCGTCGAAGAGCGCGGTCTGGGCCAGCGAGAGGTTGTACTGGGTGCGGAGTTCGTCGGGACCCCACCGCGGGTCGACAGACACGAGAACCTCCCGGTCCGTCAGGTCGGCGTACAGCGAGTCCGCGACTGTTGCCGGTTCGACACCCAGGCGGTCCGCGGCCTGCCCGAGCGCCGTCTCACGCTCGGCCTCCGTGACGACACCGACCGACTCGCCGGCGGCGAACGCCGCGTTGCGGGCTCTCTCCGGCGGGAGGGCCGACCGCGTCTCGAACGTCGCGTCGCGTTCGAGTAGCTTCGCGAACCCGCGGACGAGTTTGAAGTCCGGGGCGTCGCGTTCGAGGTCGGCAAGCGCCGCGTCGAGGTCCGTCCGCGGGCGGTCGACGTGGCCCTGGTAGACGCCGAGGACCCGCGCCGCGAGGTCGGCGTGAGCGTCGGCGAACTGCGGGTGGTACCCCCCGCCGGCGCGGGATACCCGCAGGAGTTCTTTCGTCAGCACACCCCCGACTCGACGCCCGGCGGCCATAAGCGCGGTGGCGTCACCCGGCCCTGCGCTCGGCTTCGAGGGGGCTTCTCGGATTGTTCGGGGTGCTCGGCGGGCACTTCGACTGGTGTTCTGGGGAATGACACCCGCGCGCCATGACGTGAATTGCGGGATAGTCGTGGATTTATGTATCCCTGTACGTTTGAGAGAAGCATGCGGCTCACGACGGCGCTGAACGAGTACAAGCGACGTCGCTCACAGCGCTTTCCGGAAGAAGTCAGGACGACCGCGGGGTCGTTCTCGGGGCACGGGGACAGGCTGGTTCACGTTTCGACAGACGGCTCGTTACGGGACTACTCGTCGTCGCTCTCGGGGCTCTACGGCATCGACCGGTCGCGACTGGGCGTCCGAACGAACGGCGAGACACGCTGGTTTACGGATCTCGAGACCATCCGCCAGCACTACTACCGCGAGACACGCCTCGTCGAGACTGAGTTCGACGCCGGCGGGTTCACCGTCCACCAGTACGACCTCACGCTGGGGCGGGCTCACGTCACACACGTCGAACTGCGCGGCGCGGTCCCGTCCGACGCGAGACTCGTCGCCTACCTCACGCTCGCTCCCGAGGGCAAGGAAGCGGGGATCGGCGCGCTCGTCCACGACGACGCTGGACCCGACGGGACGCGAGCACTGGAGGTGTACCACCGGCGCGAACACGACTACGTCGGCGCGTCGACGGGACTGGATGGCGTCTACGGCCAGCGACCGGAACGGTTCACCGAGATCCTCGACGACGACGTGGTCTCGATGCCCCGCGGAGACGGCCACAGCGACCAGACGCGACTGAGCGGCGACTTCGTCGTCACGGCGCCCCTGGAGGCGACCGGGCGCGAACACAGCACGACGCTCGTCACGCAACTGTCCGACCACGACGACCTCGACCGGCCGACGGCCCTGGCGGATATGCGGACCTGCGCACGCGACCACGACGTCGCCGACGACCTCCGGGCTGCGGCCCGCGAGCGAACTGTCACCGACGTCCCCCCGTCGTTTCCGCGCTCCTCGCTCGTGCGGACCGACCTCCGGGTGGTCGACCTGCTGGAAGCACCCTCCGGTGGGCGTATCGCCGGCCCGGAGTTCGACCCCTTCTACGCGAACTCCGGTGGCTACGGCTACGTCTGGTTCCGCGACGACGCGGCAATCTCGTCACACCTCCTCGCGGCCAGTGACCACCTCGACGTCGACCCGATCGGGACGCTCGAGCGGAACGCACGCTTCCAGTGCGAGGCCCAGTTGCTCGACGGTACCTGGCCACACCGCGCGTGGGCCTCGGACGGGTCCCTGGCACCGGGGTGGGCGAACGCCAACGTCGAACACGACGAGGACTCCAAGGAGTACCAGGCCGACCAGACGGCGACGGTCGCGGCTTCACTTGCGACGCTCCTGCGTGAGCGCCAGGGCGACCTCTCGGACGAGACGACCGTCGAGATCCGGGAGACGCTCGTCGAGGCAGTCGACGCCCTGTTACGTGACGTCGACGAGAACGGCCTCCCGGCCCCGTGTCAGAACCTCTGGGAGGACGCGGTCGGGCAGTTTACACACACGGCCGCGACGTACCTGCACGCGTTCGCAGCGGTGGGGCGGGCACCGGTCCGAAGCCGACTACGCGAACGGGCGGTCGCGGGTGCAGAGACGGTCCTCGACGGACTCGACGCCCTCTGGGACGAGGAGCAGGGCGCCTACGGGATGCGCCTGGCTGACGGGACGCTCGACCGACGACTCGACGCCGCGACGCTCGAACTCGTCGACGCGGCACGCGAACTCGACGCGCTCGACGACGTCACACTCGAGGACGGGCAGGTCGAGCGCCTGGCCGACCACGTCGGGATGGTACTCGACACGCTGTTCCGGAACCCGTCAGATAGCGACGTCGCGGGACTCGTCCGCTACGAGGGCGACCGCTGGCGCAGCGCCGACCAGGACGCCGAGAAGATCTGGTCGGTCGCCACGGCGATGGGCGCACTCGCCGCGGCCCAGATGGGGCGACTGCTCGACGAGCGGGGCGACAACGGCCAGGCGTACGTTCGCCGGGCGACCGGGCTCTACGAGTTGCTCGACGACGACGGCCCGCTGACGTCGGAGGCGGGTTACCTCGCCGAACAGGTGTTCGACGACGGGACGCTCGACAGCGCGACGCCGCTGGGGTGGCCACACGCCATCCGACTGCACGCGACGGCACTGTTGCACGACGAGGAAGCCCTGCCCGCCGCGACCTCGGAGATAGAAGGGCCGACCGAACGCCCGACCTGGACGACCGGCGAGAAGTACGGCGTCGCGACGGCCGCAGACCACGAGACCGACGACCCCTCCCGGGTCTGGTTTACGCTCACAGAAGGCGCACTGACCGAGGCACGGTTCCCCCGCGTCGACGTGATGAACCTCCGCACCCTCGATTTCCTGGTGCGAGCGAAAGGCGACTCCGACTACACCGTTCGTACACACCGCGAGGACCGCTCGGAGAAAGACACCATCGAGCGACGCGTCGAACCGGTCGAGGACTACGCGCTCTGTTTCCGGCACGTCTTCACCGAGACGGGCGACGGGCGGGGCCACGAGTGGACGCTCACCGTCGAGTACGCGACCGACCCAGAGCACGACGCCATCGTCGCCGACGTCGCCTTCGAGTCGGGCGACGAGACGGAGTACGACGTCCTCGCCGTCGCGGACACGGCGCTTGCCAACTCCGGTGGGGCCGACAGGGGGATGCGCCTCGGCCAGGACGGACGCCACCACCTCGTGGCCCGCGACCCGAGCGCCTACACCGGCGAACACGACGAGTCACTGCTCGTCGACGAGGACGGCGAGGGGTACTCCGTCGCGGTGGCGATGACGGCCACCGACCGCTTCGACTGGGCGACCGTCGGCGTCGCTGGTGGCGACCGTATCCGCTCGCTGTTTGCCGACGGCGAACTGCCCGAGGCCCGCTCGTCGGTCGACGTGGAGAACGTCGTCCTCGTCGGACGACTAGGGTCGGGTCGCCACATGGAAGAGTCCGTGGCGCTCGGGTTCGCCCGCTCGGCCGACACCGCCGCGGCACTCGGCGAGGCCGACGGGGCGCTCGACCGGGGCTTCGAGACCGCCCGGGCCGACTACGCCGACACCTGGTCGTCGTTTCTCGACGACGTGACGGTACCAGAGGCCGTCGCCGACGACGAGGCGCTCGCGAACCAGTATCGCTTCGCGCTGATGTGTCTGATGGCCGTCGAGGACAAGACCTACCACGGCGCCTCCATCGCCTCGCCGTCGGTCCCGTGGGGCGAGGCCGTCACAGCAGACCGGTCGAAAGGGTACGGCTACAACTTCGTCTGGTCGCGGGACCTCTATCAGGTGTTCACGGCGTTCGAAACCATCGGCGCTATCGACATCGCCCGCCAGCAACTGGAGTACATCTACGAGTACCAGCAGGACGACGAGGGGTTCATCCCGCAGAACACGTACATCAACGGTATCACCCGCTGGGGCGGCGAGCAGATGGACAACATCTCCTTCCCGCAGGTGATGGCGTATCACCTCGCCGAGCACGGGATCGGCTTCGACGACGCCGCCTTCGACTACGAGAACGTCCGCCGGTCGGCCGACTACGTCGCTCGTCACGGCCCGGCCACTGCCCAGGAACGCTGGGAGGAGGAGTCGGGCTACTCCCCGTCGTCGATCGCCGCTGAGATCGCCGGACTCGTCTGTGCCGCGATACTCGCCGTCGAAGAAGGTCACGAGGACGACGCGCTGGTCTGGTACGCGCTGGCCGACCACTGGACGAACAACGTCGACGCCTGGACGGCCACGGAGACCGGGACCGACCGCCACGATAACACGCCTTACTTCGTTCGGATCACCCGCGACGGCGACCCCGAGGCCGGCCACCTGCGGACGCTCGCGAATCACGGGCCGACGCTCGACGAACGCGACGTTATCGACGGCGGGTTCCTCGACCTCGTCAGACTGGGGATCTACCCGCCCGACGACGAGACGATCGGCAACTCCGTCCGGGAGATAGACGAGACGATCCGCGTCGACGCCGACCCGGCGGCGGGCTTTTACCGCTACAACGGCGACGGCTACGGCGAGCGGTCGACCGGCGACGTCGGCGCACCGTGGACGGTCGAACACAGCGGCAAGGGTCGGCTCTGGCCGCTGCTCACCGGTGAGCGCGCCGAGTACGAACTCCTGGGTGAGGGCGGGCTCGACCCGATGGATTGCCTGCGGACGATGGAACGCTTTGCCAACTCCGGGCGGATGATATCCGAACAGGTCTGGGACCGCGAGCACGAGACCGACTACGACTGGGAGTTCGGTGAGGGGACCGGCGCGGCGACGCCGCTGGCGTGGGCGATGGCCCAGTTCGTCCGTCTGGCCCACAGTATCGACGCTGGTGAGCCCATCGAGACTCCTGCAGTCGTCCGTGAGCGCTATCTGGAAAACCGGATAAGCGAGCCCGACCGCAGTCCCGCGCTCCGCGTCGACACCCAGTTCCGCGGCGACTCGCTCGTCGTCTCGGGCGAAACCACCGGCGTCTGCGTCGCCATCTCCACCCCGGCCGACCGCACCATCGTCGACGTCGAAGACGGCGAGTTCGACGCTACCCTCGACATCGAGGCGGGCGAGAACCAGGTCATCGTCGCCGCCGCCGCGGACGAGGATCTCGAACGCGCCGGCACGACGGTCACGCAACTGCGTCTCTGAGTGTGCCAGTCGGGCGAACGAAACGTATTTTGGCGGTCCTCTCGGCAACTCGACCATGACGCGGACCCTCGTCGTCGGGCTCGACGGCGCGTCCTGGGAGCTCACAGCGCCCTGGATCGACGAGGGACTCCTGCCGAATCTCGCCGAGTTACGCGAGACCGGGACCTGGGCCACGAGTCGGAGTTGCCTCCCACCCGTGACCTACCCCAACTGGAAGTGTTACTCCTCCGGGAAAAACCCCGGCAAACACGGCGTCTACTGGTGGGAACGCATCGATCTCGCCGACGAGCGCATCGACGTGATGGGCGGTCGTGACTACCGAACTACCGAACTCTGGGACTACTTCAACGACGCCGGTCACCGCGTCGGTGTCGTCAACATGCCCTCGATGTACCCACCCCGGGAACTCGACGGCTACGTCGTCTCGGGCGGGCCCGACGCCGTCGAGGGGGAGTACCGCTCGCTCGACTCGGGCTACACCCATCCCCCTGACTTCGAGGGCGACCTCGCCGAGCGCTACGACTACGCCGTCCACCCCGACCCGTTACTGTCCTCGAACGACGAACGCGGCGCCGAGGTCGAAGAGATCCTCCGACTCCTCGAGGTGCGCCTCGAAGTCGCGCGCGACCTGTTCGTCGAAGAAGACCTCGAACTCGTCCACGTCACGCTCTTTTACCTGAACGTTCTGCACCACTTCTTCTGGGACGACGAGCCCACGAAACGGGCGTGGCACCTCGTCGACGAGTGGCTCGGCGACCTCGCCGAACTGGATGCGAACCTCGTGATCATGTCCGACCACGGTGCGGCCGCCACCACGACGGAGTTCTACGTCAACGAGTGGCTGGCCGACCAGGGCTACCTGACTCGTGCGACGGGGCTGGAGGACTACTTCCAGAGAGCGGGGCTCACCCGCGAGAACGCGCTGGCGGTCGCCAAGCGGTTCGGTCTCGTCGACGTGCTCGCTCGCACAGTCCCCGAGCGCGTCCAGGCACTCGTGCCCCAGAGTGCCGGCGCCAAGCGCGAACGCAAGATGGAGTTGATCGTGCCAGCGGAGACGAAGGCACTCGCCAGCGGGCAGGGACCGATCTACGTCAACCCGCGCTTCGACGTCGACTCCGTCCGCGAGGAACTGATCGCCGACCTCCAGGGCGTCACCGACGAACGCGGTGAGCCCCTGTTCACGGGCGTCTACCGTGCCGAAGAAGTCTACGACGGACCATACGTCGACATCGGACCCGACGTGGTCGTCGACCAGCGCCCGGGCGTCCACGTCAACGACGGCATGGGCGGGGGCGCCGTCCAGACCGAACCCGACCGCTGGGCCGCCGAGAACACCCCCACCGGGATCTTCGTCGCCAACGGGCCTGACGTCCGCGAGCGTGGGGAGATAGACGAGATCGACATCCGCGACATAACCCCCACTATTCTGGCGAGTCACGGCCTCGACGTACCGACCGATATGGACGGTGACGTGCTGGACGTGTTTACCCACGACCCCGATGTCGGGACGCGCGAGCCTATCCCCTTCGAGGAGTCGGCGGGTCACGGGGACGGCGAGGCGGTCGAAGAGCGGCTCAAACAGTTAGGCTACATGGAGTGAGCGGTCAGGGCGCTCCGGTGTGCACCACGTAGCGCGGGAGTCGTATTTCGACCCGCGTTCCGTCCGGTCCCGATTCGATCGCCAGTTCACCGTCCAGTCTCGTCACGATCAGTTTCACCAGCCACAGCCCGATGCCCGAAGAGTGTTGCAGGCTGGTCTCCTCTCCGGCTTCGAGTACCTCGATCTCCGTCGTCGGCATCCCCGGGCCGTCGTCTTCGACGACCAGGACGACGTCGTCCTCGGTGACTGTCGACGAGACGTCGATCTCCGGGGGGCCCGGGCCGTCGTGGTGGGCGATCGCGTTCTCGAGGAGTTCGGTCAACGCGACGGCGAACTGCGGGTGGACCTCGACTGTCACGTCGTCGACGGACGAGCGGGCGACGACGTCGGACCGGTCCTCGTAGGAGGCGAGCACGCGCTCTATCTCCTCCCGAAGGGAGACCAGAACCGGTTCCCGATAGGCGAAGACCTTCTCCAGTTCGCGGACCTTCTCGGCCTCTCCCTGGAGTCGCCGTGCCCTGTCGAGTATCATCTCGGCCGCCTCGGCCACCCGTTCGTCCTCTTCTCGCTGGCGCAGGTCCCCTCCGTACCGGCGCTCGCTCTCCCCGCGCTGGATCTGTGACGCGTATCCCAGGATGATGTTGAGGTCGTTGCGCATGTCGTGTCGGAAGAGACGCGTGAGGATCTGGGTGAGCAGGTCCAGTTCGTCCTGTCGCTGCTTGATGGCGGTAACGTCGCTCAACACGACCAGCTTCCCTGTCAGTCCTCGCCCGTAGGCGATACGCGACGTCCGCTGTGTGAAGTACTGCTGTCCGCCGGGGCCGTTCAGTTCGACCGTCTGGGACTCTCCGTGGGTAGCTCGGCTGGACGGGTCTGTGAGGACCGAGCCGAGCGGTTTGCCGACGATCTCGTCCTCGAAGAGGTCCCGTCCGGCACGGTTGACCTCGACGACGACGTCGTCCGGATCGACGACGAGGATCACGTCTTCGACTTCCTCGAAGGCTCGTTCCTGCGCGACCGACCCGAACTTCAGCAGGCCGTGTCTGTGTATCGAGTAGGCGAACACCAGCCCCGAGACCGAGTACGCCATCGACGTCGGGTCGAAGTACTCGGGCACCAGACCCGCGATCTTGACCAGTGTCGTGGCCGCGAGCGTGACGAGGATCAGAAACAGGTAGACCGTCTGTCGCCGCCGGACGCCGTTCGTCCGGAGGATCTCGCCCGCGAACATCCCCGCAGCGAAGGCGGTCAGGAGGAAGCCGTAGACCTTCGTCACGAGTATCTTGACAGGGCCACCCAGTGGTGGGACGTACAGGACGCCGTCGGCACCGACGCGATACGCGGGGGTGAACACGAGGTTGGCGGGGTTGGCCCAGGAGAGCACGAACAGCGCCGCGATCGGCGTGAACAGGGCCAGGACCAGGCGACGTGAGGCGGTCGTCCTGAAGACGTACTCGTAGGCCAGCAGGAAGGTCGTGACCGCGGCGGTCGGGACTGCCGCCCAGAAGAAATTCGCCAGTGCCAGGGTGAGGCCGGGTGAGCGGACGAGTGTGAACGTCCCGTAGAGCAGCGCCCAGACAGCCGCCGTCGTCATCAGTGCCAGAAACCACAGGACCCCGGGACGGCGACGGTCGTCGTACAGCAGGTAGACGATCGCGAGCGAGGGGAGCACCCCCGAGTACATGAGCGCCACCGCCACCGGCGGTGTGAGCCACTCTGTCATCGATCACTCGTCGAGCACGGCGAGAGAACCCTCGGGGTCCGACGACGACGACGTCCCCGACCGGGAGTCGCTCCCGGGATAGTGCGTCTCTCCCGACCGTCAGAACCCATACCACCACATTCCGTACGTTCGTCATAAAATTGTTGGCGGCGAACCCCGACTCATAGTGATTATTGTAGTGATTCACCGGTACACGCCGACCCCAGGGTCGGCGCGATCCGGAAATAATCTACAATAAGCACTATCACACGACAGCTGCGAGGATCTCCCGGTACCGGCGCGTCGCCGCCTCGAAACTGTACTCGCGCTCGACGAGTTCCCGGCCGTTCGCGCTCACCGTATCGAGGTCTGACCGGTCGAGCACCGCGAGCAGTTCCGCGCGTATCTCGTCGGGGTCGGTACTGTCCATCAGGAAGCCGGTCTCGCCCTCGCGAACGACGTCGGGGACGCCCGAAACCGGGGTCGCGTAGACCGGCGTCCCACAGGCCAGCGCTTCCAGGATCACCGTCGGCAACCCCTCGGTGGGTTCGGAAGGGAGCACGACCAGCCGGAGTCGATTGAGCTCTCCGGGGACGTCGTCGTGGTCGACCCAGCCGCGCATCTCCACCTGGCCGGACTCGATCTCGGTGGCGAGTTCGGTTTCGAGCCACTCGCGGAGGTTGCCGTCACCGATGAACGTGAACGTGACGTCCTCGGGGAGTGATTTCGCCACCGTGGCGAGTTCGCGGACGTTCTTCTCCTCGTCGAGTCGCCCGAGGAAACCCACACGGCGCTCTCGCTCGGCGAACGGAATTTCGACGTCGAACTCGTCGGTACGGACGTAGCGGGCACCGGTCGGGTAGACGTTCTTTGCACCTGGGTCCAGGTCGAGCTGTCGCGCCATCCCGGGCGTGTAGGTGACGACGCCGTGAGCGACGGCGAACCCGGCGCGTTCGAGTCCTCGGACGAGGCCGGCGAGAGCGCGAGCGACGGGACTCGGCAGCGACTCCTCCCAGTTGATGCGCAGAGTCAATGGGACGTCCCCACGGGGTTCGACGAGGACCGTCTTGCCGAGGAGTCGTGCGAACATCACGGGGAGGAGGTAGGCGGTCGCGCCGTAGAAGAGGACGACTTCCTCGTCCCTGCGGGCGATAACCCGGCACATGCGGAGCTGGTTCAAGAGGAATCGGACGGCGGCGACGAGGACGGAACTCCCCACGCCAGCGCGGGTGAGTTCCACCAGTTCGTGCCTGTCGCGTATCTCCGAGTCGGCCGGGAGGTCGGCGGTCACCAGGGCGACGCCGGTGACGGCACTCAGGATATCGAGCAGGCTTCGAGTGGCGTTCTCGCCGGCGTCGGAGAGTGGATGCGTGACGACGCAGACGTCGGGCAACTCCGCCATCGTCACCCCGTCGCGCCGGCCGGCGCTTAACGCTGCCGAAGCGACCGAGTCGGCGGACTGAGTGTGACCCCGTTCCCGCTCATCCCCACTTGACGATCCCGTAGAGATAGCCGAAACCGACAGTCGCCGTCAGCAAGAGCAGCCAGACGAGCTGTTTGGCCTCGGTGAGGTCGGGGTCGGTGACGAGGTCCCGGGCGCGGCCGGGGACGAACTCGCCGAGCAGTCGTCCGAGAAAGTCCGACTCTTCGTCGCCCGAACCGGGGACGATCTGTTGCATGGCGCGCTTGGAGTAGCCCTGCCAGAACGCCCGGTCTAGCAGCCACCTGGGTTCCATCCGGTAGGCGAACACCTTGTGAGCGACTTCCGCGTCGGGCACGTAGTAGACGCCATGGCCGTACGCCTCGCGCAACCGTTCACACAGCTCCGTCTCGCCACCCTGGAGATTCGCGTCACCCTTGCGACCGCCGATGTTCGCGTCGAACCCGCCGAGGTCGAGAAAGACCTCACGTCTGAAGGAGATGTTCGAACCGTTGGTGTTGCGCACCTCTCCAGGAGTGTCGACGCCGTTACCGAACCCGCGATGGGTAGCGCCGATCAGGAAGTAGAACTCCTCGGGGAGAAAGCGAGCCTCGCCGTCGACCCACATCGGCGTCATCTTCCCACCGGCGGCGATGGCGTCGTGCTCTTCGTAGGCGGCGACGAGACGTGCGACCCACTCGGGGTGGGCGAGCGCGTCGTCGTCGAGGAAGGCGACGATATCGCCAGTCGCGACTTCGGCGCCGTTGTTGCGACTGACCAGCAGGCCGCGGTTCTCGTCGTTACAGTGGAGGCGGACGTCGTCGCGGCCGCCAAAATCGGACTCGAAGTGCTCGAAGACGTCTCGATTGCCGTCGCTGACGAAGACGAGTTCGACGTCGTCGTGGGTCTGTGCGAAGACGCTCTCGGTGGCCGCGACGACGTCGTCGTAGCGGTCCATGGTGTGTTCACAGAGGACCACGGAGACGCGCATACCGTCGAGTGCCCGCGGCGGAAAATAGGTTTTCTGTCTCGGGACACCGGACGGAACGAAGACTCGAAACGTGCCGGAATAGTCGGCCTAGAGTGGCTCTAGGTAGTCAATTCGCACTTCTCGTGACCGTTCGATACGCCGAGAGATGACAAGGCTTATGCGCGCGATGGGACTTGCTCAGCCCAATGAGTCAATGGCGTGGCCGTATCGAGGAGATCGAGGAGCCGGGGGATCTGCTGCCGCTGATAGAGCAGTACTACCACATCCCGACGCTCGTGGCTCTCGTTGCGTTCATGTTCTGGACCCGCGTGCGGGACTGGGAGAACTTCGTCGTCGGTGAGACGGTCTACTTCGGCGGGAACGACCCCTGGTATCACTACCGGATGGTGACCTACACGGTGCAAAACTGGCCGGGGACGAGCCCGTTCGACCCCTGGACGTACTTCCCGTTCGGGACTCACTCCAGCCAGTTCGGCACCGTCTACGACCAGTTGATGGCGACGGCTGCCCTCGTCGTCGGACTCGGTAATCCCAGCGACCAGACCGTCCGGATGGTCGTCCTGTTCACACCGGCCGTACTCGGGACGCTGGCTGCCGTCCCCGTCTACTACCTGGGGAAACGAGCGGCCGGCCGGTTCGCCGGCGTCGTCGCCGTCGGCGTCCTCGCGACGTTCGCGAGTACGTTCGTCTCTCGGGGGACGGCCGGGTTCGCCGACCACCACATCGCCGAGGTGTTCTTCCAGTCTGTGGCCGTCCTGGCCACGATGGTCGCCGTCTCCGCCGCCCAGAAGGAAAAGCCCGTCTGGGAACTCATCCAGGAACGCGAGATCGGCGCTATCCGTCGACCGGTCGGCTGGGCCGTCATCGCCGGTGCCGCCACCGCGGTCTACATCTGGACGTGGTCGCCCGGTGTCTTCCTCATCGGTATCCTCGGGTTCTACTACCTGATCGAATTGTCCTCGCTCCAGGTCCACGGCGAGAGCCCGGAACCGGTCGCCATCGTCGGCGCGGTGTCGATGCTCACGACGACCGTGTTGAGCCTCGCCGTCGTCGAAGAACTCGATATCGGCGCGACGAGCTACACCGTCCTCCAGCCGGGGCTCGCACTGGCCGTCGGGGCGGGCTGTGTGTTCATGGCCTGGCTCGCCCGCGAGTGGGACGACCGCGGGATCCCCGACTACCAGTACCCGGTCGTAGTGACCGGGATCCTGGCCGTCCTGGCGGGTGCGCTCGCTGTCGTCTCTCCTGGGACGTTCGATTTCATTATCGACCAGTTCCTCCGCGTCTTCGGACTCGGCGTCAACGAGCGCGCGGCAACCATCGGCGAGGCACAGCCGCTCCCCTTCCAGGACCTCTACCAGCGCTATCGGTTCACGCACTTCATCGCGTTAGCCGGCGTCGGCTACATCGCCCTTCGCCAGGTCCTGTCGAAGGCGCGGTCGGACCTGGTCCTCCTCGGACTCTGGGCAGTGTTCATGCTGGTCGCGACGCTCACCCAGCGCCGGTTCGACTACTACTTCGGTATCACGGTCGCGGTCATGGTCGGGTACACGGTCGCCACGGTGGCCGACTTCGGTGACCTCCTGGGCCCGGTCGACGACCTCGAGACCTACCAGGTCGTCAGCATCGTCGCGATCGTCCTCGTGGTGTTCACGCCGCTGGTCGTCACCGGGTCGGGTGTCCTCGCGTTGCAGGTCAGTTCGGGCGGCCCCGGCCAGTCCCCCCAGGCGTGGAACAACTCGCTGGGGTGGATGGAAGACAACACGCCCATGGAGGGTAATCTGGAGGGGGCCGGCAACGAGATGGACCTCTACGGGACCTTCCAGGCCACCGACGACTACGACTACGAGTCGGGCTTTTACGGCGTGTTGTCCTGGTGGGACTACGGCCACTGGATAACGGTGATGGGCGAGCGGATACCCATCGCCAACCCGTTCCAGCAGGGGGCCGACCAGGCCGCGAACTTCCTGCTGTCGGGCAGCGAGTCTGAGGCCAACAGCGTCCTGAACGAACTGAGCGACGGAGACGGAACCGAAACCCGGTACGTCATGGCCGACTGGAAGATGGCCACGACCGAGCGCCAGTTCGCCACCGGCAGCGGGCAGCCGATCAATATCAACGGCAAGTACTTCGCGCCGTTCCAGTTCGTCTCGGGTGAGATAGACCGGACCGAGTACTACGAACCGGTACTCTACCCCGTCGGCCAGAACCAGAACTCCTTCCGGCAGTTCCAGCGCCAGAAACAGCCCTACTACGAGTCGACCGTCGTCAGGCTCTATCATCTCCACGGGAGTTCGCTGGAGGCACAGCCAGTCGTCCTCGACTGGGAGATGCAGACACCCGGTGGCGGTTCGCAGGCACAGCAGGTCCCCGTCAGCCAGGGTGTCCGGAGTTTCCCCAACATGAGCGCCGCTCGCCAGTACGTCCGTGAAGACGGGTCGGCACAGGTCGGTGGCGTCGGTCGGTATCCCGAAGAACGGGTCCCGGCGATGGAACACTACCGGCTGGTGGGCACGAGCGACCGGTCGGCGCTGGATTCACAGCTCTACCAGATCGCAAACCGAAAGGTCTCCGTCGGCGCCTTCAGGCAACTGTTCTTGAATCGGACCACCGGCGAACCCAATTCCGGAGTCTTCGACGCGATCCACACCACCGAACCCAACTGGGTGAAGGTCTTCGAGCGGGTCCCCGGCGGGACCATCGAGGGCGAGGGACCGGCCAACGCCACCGTCGAGGCCAGCGTTCAGATGCAGGTCCCCGCGTCGAACTCGTCGTTTACCTACACACAGCGGGCCCAGACCGACGCGGACGGCGAGTTCACCATGACGGTCCCCTACTCGACGAGCGGGTACGACGAGTACGGGCCCGAAGAGGGGTATACGAACCCCGAAGTGCGCGCGACCTCGGCCTACCAGGTCTACCAGGTGTCCGACAACCCCAACGGGTTCATCAGGAACGAATCCGGCTACACCTACCGGGTCACGGGCACGACGAACGTCACCGAAGGACAGGTCATCGGCCAGGACGACTCGACGGCCACGGTGACGCTGGAACGGCAGGTGTTCGCCGGGCCGCCGGAACCCTCGAACGAGACGGGCGGCGACGGGACCGGCACCGGCGACGGGTCGGGCAGCGACACCGGCGATGAGACGTCGACGCCCCAGGACGGCGGCGACCAGTCGGCGACGCCGACGCCGTCCGATTCGACCACCACCGAAACACCGACCGAGCCGACGCCGACCACGACCGCCGCCCAGTCCGTCGACGGCGCTCCGGCCCGCGACGGCCAGGGCACACTCGGACAACTGGCCGCAGTCGTCGGCCTCCCACTCGCCGGCGCTGCTGCGCTCTATCGCCGCTGAACCGACGCTGCGTTCGTTCTCTGTCCGGTTTCGCCGTTCTGTTCGGTCGGACTGACCGTGCCAGGCCCCCATCCGGTAGTACTAACTTGTCGGTCGAACTCACCGACAGACAGCATGTCCCACGTGTGTGGTCGGGGTGATCGAGATGCCTGCTGACGCCGGTCTGCTAGCCGTTCAGATGCTACTCGCCGCCTTCGCGGGTGGCGCACTCGGTGCCGCACTCGGTGCGATCCCCACGCTGAGTCTCGCCGGCCTCTTCGTCGTCCTCGGAGAGGTGACGCCCGGCGAGACGGTGGGCGAAGCCAGTGCAGGGACCGGGGCCGTGAACGCGACGCTCCAGGGCAGTGGGGCCACTGGCGGGGACCCACTGACGACGCTGGTCGGCCTCGGCCCCGCGCTCGGTCCGCACGTCGCGTTCGCCGGCGGCGCAGCAGCCACTGCGTACGCTGCCCGGAAGGGGTATCTCGACACCGACTTCCCGTATCACGAAGCCAAACACGTCACGGTCCCGCTCGGGTCGCGACCCGACGTACTCGTCGTCGGGGGCGTGTTCGGCGTCGTCGGCTACTGGCTGACACAGCTGTCTCTCCAGCTCGCCATTCCGTGGGAACCCGTCGCCGCAAGCGTCGTGCTCTCGGGGCTGCTCCATCGACTCGCGCTCGGCTACCCGCTGGTGGGCCACCTCTCGACGAGCCTCCTCGATATGACGCCCTACGAGGCCGGCGAGCGTCGAATGGCCGCCGACGGGAGCGCCACAGAACCGGCCTCCGGTCGGCTGGTCGTCGAACCCTGGCAGCCCGACCACTACAGGTGGCCCTCGGTCGGACTGCTCGGCGTCGTCGTCGGCCTGTTCTCGGGATTTCTCGCCGTCGTGACGGGGAGTCCGTATCTGGCGTTCGGGCTCGCACTCGCGACGCTGGCGTTCGTCGCTGCCGGACTCGACGGCGTCCCCGTGACTCACCACGTGGCACTGCCGGCAGGCATCGCCGCGCTCGCGCTCCCGTCGGTCGGTCCCGCGGTCACCCTCGTGGTCGCCGCAGTGTTCGGACTCCTGGGAGGGGTAGTGGGAGAACTGGCCCAGCGACTCCTCTATGCACACGCAGATACCCACCTCGCCCCCTCGTTCGTCTCGATCCTCGTGACGTCGGTGGTGATCGCGGCCCTGGACGTGGCGGGCGTGTTCACGCAGTCAGTCGTCCCGACGGCCGGCCTGGGGTGAGGGCCATCTCGCCCATCGTGGGTGCTCAGACCGGTACTATCCGGGGGTCTGATTCGTGCGAGCACCGCCACTCGTTCGGGGCATTCACAGTGTTTTTATACTGACCTTGGCATGGTACGTGTAGGTACGATGGTGTCTCAGTCGTTCGGAGACAGAGTGCTCCGGGCGGCGTGAGACACTGGGGGAACACGTGGTAGACACGACACGACAGGCCGCTTCGGCGTCCGCGTCAGTATTCACGGGTAGCGACACTGCCCTGCAGACGGGGTTCAGCGACGTCGGGGGAATGTTCCTGGCAGTGCTCTTGCTGGTCGGCCTCGGACTCGCTGGCGTGGCAGTCTGGCGCGGTGGTATCTCGGAACTGTTCGGTGGGACCACACAGACGTCCGGGAGTCGGGCCGAGCGAACGACGGGAGCGGAGGCTGACACGTCCACCACCGAGCCGGAAACAGAGGCGGAGACGGGGACACGGCCGAAACCGGAGCACGAACAGCAGGTCGAACCAGAGTTGACCGACCGGGAACTGGTTCTCGGGATACTGGACGACAACGACGGGCAGATGAAACAGGCCAGGATCGTCGACGAGACCGACTGGTCGAAGTCGAAAGTGAGCATGGTGCTCTCGGAGATGGAGGAGGGGGGCGACATCAGCAAACTCCGCGTCGGTCGGGAGAACATCATCAGTCTCGAGGGCAGCGAACCCGAAGCAGCGGGCTCGCCGTTCGACGACGAGTGACGTGGTACTCCGTGTCGAGAAGGAAAGAAAGCGCAACGATTATACCCCACAGCCACCACGTTCCGGTGTAGCGAGACACGCTCTGATAGTGTAGTCCGGCCAATCATATTGCCCTCTCGAGGCAATGACCGGGGTTCAAATCCCCGTCGGAGCATTTTCGTGAACTCACACCGCGAGCGACGTCTATGTCGCTCGCCTCGCGTGAGCGAAATGCGACCGCGGGGATTTGAGCCAGCCAGTCGCAGCCCGGACCGGCGCGAAGCGCCGCACGCCCGGAACGTCTGGCCCAGTTCAAATCCCCGTCGGAGCATCTTCCTGCGAACTACCTCGACGCGGAGTTTCATCTCCGCGTATCCGTGAGCAGGAGATGAGACTCACCGGGGATTTGAACCAGTGAGTCGCAGTCCCGGAACGGCGCGAAGCGCCGCACGCCCGGAACGTCTGGCCCAGTTCAGATCCCCGTCGGAGCATCTTCCTGCGAACCATCTCGACGCAGGTTTAAACGTAGGAGTAACACGACAACTCGTCAGACATCTAACGTTCCTCGATAATTGTTCGCAGTCTATAAGATCATTGAGGCCATCTACCGGTCAATCGCGGATGAAAGACTGACTGTCGGGAGCCACAGTACAGTGGTCTCCAGCACCTCCGACGATACCGATCTCTGTTTGCATTCGCTGTCCCATTCCAGCGTGCATCCGACGACACCCAGTGGTCCGGACCCACCTGAAACGAGCCCACGAATATCATGGATTGTAACAGCCCCATCGAAGTTAACACCAGTCAACGCAGAGACTGTTGTGATCGCAGGGTCCCTATCGGCGTTCGCCACACACCTCGCGAATAGAGATGTTCACCGACACTGACGCCTCGATCAGGACGCTGGCACTCACTCTCGTCTTCGTGCTACTGGTCTGTACCGTCATCGTCGTGGGGTCGCTTACCTCCGTCGGCACCGGAGACCAGGCCCTGCTGGGGACCGAGACACCCCTTGCGCCCGACTCGGACCGGGAGTCTCCGAACCCGTCAACCGACGAGCGAGGGAGTTCACACACGACAATCCGTGCGACAGCCACTTCTCACGAGACGCGAACGCAGAGCGGACAGTCGACAACCATACCCGCGCGTTCTCCGACGCCAGCACCGACTGACTCGCCGACGCCGACCGACTCACCGACATCGACCCCCACGGCGACGCCGACGCCGGCAGAGCCGAGTGTCGAAGACCGCCTGATCGACGAATCACACCCGATTCAGACCCATCCGGACGACCCCGGGAACCAGACGCGGGCACCGCTCGACAACGCAGCATACGCCGACGACGTCGCCACGGACCGCGTCGAACAGTTCGTGTACGGAGAGGTCAACGACATCTGGACCGGAAACCTCACGGACGCCGAACGCCGGATGTACAACCTCACGGGGAACCTGAACCTGTCTCACTGGAGTGCCCACCCGCCACTGGAGAGCGCCGCTCGGGCCCAGTCAGCACACCTGGCCCACCACGAGTATTTCGCGCACAACACGCCCGACGGAAAACGCTTCTACGAGTGGTACCTCGACGATATGAACCGGACCAGGGCCGACTGCCTGATGACCCAGAACATCGCCAAGACGGCGATGTACATCGACCACATAGACAGAGACCACGCGGAGACGATGCGGACCGACGACGTCAACGAGACGTTCGCCCGGGTCATCGTCAGCCAGTTCATGCATTCGGGACCACACAAGCAGGCACTGGTCGAACCCGGTGACGCGATCGCCGGCTTCGGTATCCACGGCGACGGGTCGTACCTCTACACCACCCAGAACATGTGCCGGTGACACCCGAGACGGACCTGGCCGGGTCCCGCAGGTGGTCCCGACGAATACTGGTCCGAGTTTCGTCACTCTCCACAACGTTGTCGTACGAGACGGAAATCTCGAACAAACGTAGTCGATACAGTCGTCTTTCGGAGCCCGGGGTAACACCCGAACCCGCATCTCGACACGATCGGAGACGCCGTCGAGAGGGCCCAGACGGAGATATGGGTGCCGGATCCCCCAAGAGTGGCAGAGATTCGTGTGGGAACACAACCATGATAATCCCCTACAGCAATATGATGGTCATTCCGGCCCTGTATTCATGGAGACCTACGAAGACCTGGAAGCACACATCGACGCCCAGCAGAACAGTATCGTATTCTCGATCAAACAGTTTCTCTTTGGGGCGGAGGCTATCGATGTCGAGGAGGCACGAGCACAGCGATCGGTCGTCAGAGAGCGGTTCGAATCGACTCGCGGCCGTGCGACCACACTCCGGGACCGGGTGGCCGATGCACTGGAGACGCCACAGGAGACGGGAGAGCCGCTCCCGGGTTCGCTCGACGTCGCTGCCGACGAGATCGAATCCCGGAGCGAGGAGGTTGCCTCGTTTCGCTCGGAGAACGCGCGGTACCTCCGGGCCGACGAGCACGACGAGTTGCGCGCCGTCGCATCGTCGCTATCCGACCAGACACGGTATCTCCGGGCCAAACGGGAGTTCGATGCGGCGATGGCCGACGCGGAACCGACCGTCACGACACTGCTCGACGACGCGACGCCGTATCTCGAGTACGACGCGTACCTCACCAGCCCCACAGAGACCCGGCTCCGAGAGGGGATCCCGGAAGCCCGGACGGCTCTCGACCAGATCCGGGAACGAGTCGAGGTGGGTACGCTTGCCGACGGCGACCGCGAGCGTCTGAGCGACCGCGACTCGCGGGTCGACGCCGTTGCGGAACTGCTCACAGGGTACAACGAGCGGTTCGTCGAGCGCCAGCGCGAGGCCTACGAACCGCTGTTCACCGACATCGACGACGCGGGCCACGACCTCAACGAGGCACAGCAGCGGGCGGTGGTGCGCAACGGCTATCTCAATCAGATCGTCGCCGGGGCCGGTACCGGGAAGACGTTCGCACTCATCTACCGCGTGGCGTATCTGGTCCGGGAGGGGGTCGACCCGTCGCGGATCGTCGCGCTCACCTACACGAAAGAGGCGGCGCGAGAGATGAGCGACCGACTCGAGACGGAGTTCGGGATCTCGAACGTCGAGGTCAGGACGCTCCACTCGTTCGCGTACAAGATCGCACAGGAGACGGCCGAGGGGACGCGGTCGGTCGCGCAACCCCAGGACAAGTCCAACCTCGTGGCGAGCGTCCTGGACGAGGAGGAAGGTGGCGACAGTGCGTTCGCCGACCACTATCTGCAGTTCCTCTATCACTACGACGACGACTTCGTGGACGAGGCCGACTTCCACGAGAAGACGGAGTACATCGCCGAGCGCCGGGAGGCGAGCTACGAGACGCTCAACGGTGAGACGGTCGCGTCGCGGGCCGAGAAAGTCATCGCGGACTTCCTGTTTACCAACCGGGTCACCTATCGCTACGAGTCGGTCGCGGGCTGGGCTGACACGGCCGAGGACAAGGGACCCTACCGACCGGACTTCTACCTGCCGGAGTACGACATCTACATCGAGCACTGGGGACTCGACGAGGACGGAACGGTGGCACCGTGGTTCTCCTGGACGACCGAGGAGTACCTCGAGAAACTCCGCTGGGCACGCGGGGAGTTCGCTCGCAACGAACCGTCCCTGATCGACACCTACGACTTCGAACACGAGAGCGGCCGTCTCGAACGGGCGCTTCGTCATCGCCTGACCACCGCCGGAGTGACCCTCGACCGCATGTCGTTCGAGGAGTTCGTCGACGAGGCCTTCGAGTACGACAGGAAGCGCAGGGACATCGAGAAGTCGTTCGCGGAGTTCATCGGGAACGCGAAGACGTTCGACGTGGCACCCGAGGAGGTCCCGGCGCGACTCACGCGGCGCAAACCGCGACAGTACCACTTCGGCCAGTGTGGCCGCCGGATGCTCGAGCGATACGACGACTACCTCCGGCGTCACGACCTGATGGACTTCGACGACATGATCTACGACGCCATCGAGGCGATCGAGCGCGACCCCGCGGAGTTCCAGAGCCGCTACGACCACGTCCTCGTCGACGAGTTCCAGGACGTCGCGATGAGTCAGATCCGCCTCATCCACCCGTTCGTCGGCCCAGCGGCAGAGACTCGCCTGTTCTGTGTCGGCGACGACTGGCAGAGTATCTACTCCTTCCAGGGGTCGCAGGTGTCGTATTTCGTCGATTTCGCCGACCATTTCGGCCCGCCCGCCCCCGTCAGGACGCGACTCACTGCGAACTACCGCTGTCCGGAGACCGTCATCGAAGCCAGCAACAGTCTGATCCGCAACAACGAAGACCAGATCGAAAAGGAGGTAGAAACCCAGAGCGGCCGCGACAGTCGACCGGTGTTACACACCCTCGACGGGTATCACGACAGCGAGTACGAACGCCGCGTCGGGACCTACGCGGCCGACCTCGTCGAGGCGTTCCTCTCCCGCGGGAGCGACCCCGGGGACGTCATGGTGCTGTGTCGCATGGACGGCGGTGCCCCGTATCTCGACAACCTGAAAGAGCAACTGCGGCAACGCGACGTCCCATACGACGGCAAAGAAGACGTGTACAGACCGCCTGATATGCCCGGAGAGGGCGACGACGACTTCGACGACGAGGCGGGTGTGTCGGCGTTCTCCGTCCACCAGTCCAAGGGGCGCGAGGCGAAACACGTCGTCTTGCTCCACGCAGTCACAGGTCCGTTCGGGTTCCCACCGGACGAACGCGACGACGACCTCCTGGCACCCGTCCAGGACGTCGAGACGAACACGATGGCCGAGGAGCGTCGCCTGTTCTACGTCGCGGTGACCAGAGCGACCCACGACCTCCACGTCGTCACCCGTTCGAACCAGGAGTCCCCGTTCGTCGAGGAGATAGCCGAGTTCTTCCGCGACGAACAGTCGTTGCTCTCCCCGGGCGAGGAGGGCGACCGCGTCTCGGTCACCGCCCGCATCGCGCGCCTCTGGGACGACCCGCATCCGAAACAGCAACAGGCCGGTGTCCTCGAGGACCGGACCGGGACGTGCAAGTTCGTCGCGTGGAAGAGCGACAGCCCGCCCGAAGTCGCCCTCGATACCTGGTATCGATTCGACGGTCTCCGGATCAACGAGTATCAGGGCGAACGTCAGCTCGTCCTCGATAGCTCGACGGCCGTCGTGGAACTGTTCAGCGAACGGGCACCCGGGGAGTCGGCCAGCGGGTCGACAGCCGATTCCGCCGAGGCGACCAGCGCCGACGGGGCTCGAGAAACCACAACGAACGGATCGGGGAGAACAGACTGGGACTCCGGCACCGACATCGGTGGACCGCCACCCACGATAGTCGGCGGTCCGCACGTTTCCCTGTCGTACGCGGACATCGAGAAGGACGCGTCGCCGATAGGTCGTGGCGGGGAGGCCGTGGTCCACGGGGGTCGGATCGACGTGGACGGGACCGAGCGCTACGTCGCGCTGAAAGAGCCCGACCAGCGGGAGACGCTCCGCGCCGAAACCGTCGAGCGGTTCCTGAACGAGGCCGAGGTCTGGGAGAGACTGGCCGAACACGACCACGTCGTGGACGTCGTCGGGTGGGACAGCCAGCCGTTGCCCTGGATCGCGATGGAGCACATGGACGGGGGAAACCTCCGGTCTCGGCTCGGGTCGCTCCCGTTCGAACAGGCGGTCTGGACAGCGCTCGCGCTCACCCGGGCGGTCCGGCACGCTCACAACCGGGGGATCCGTCACTACGACCTGAAACCGGAGAACGTCCTGTTTCGCAGCGTCGCCGAGGAGTACTGGGACGTCCCGAAGGTCGCCGACTGGGGGCTCGCTGAGCAGGCGCTCCGCCAGAGTGGCGGAACGGACGGGCTCACGCCGGCCTACGCGGCACCCGAACAGCTCTTCGAGGAGTACGGCGACCCGGACCACCGGACAGACGTCTATCAGCTCGGCCTCCTCTCGTACGAACTGTTCACCGGTGTCCATCCGTACGAAGGCGACCAGACGCAGGTCCGGTCTGCGACGCTGACCCCGCCGAGTCGCGTCGACGGCTCGCTCCCGGACGCGGTCGACCCTGTCCTCGAAACAGCACTCGCAGTCGACCCTGTCGACCGGTACGAGGACGTCCTCGACTTCCGACGGGAACTCGGACGCCTCGTCGAACGCTTCTGAGGCCGGTCGATTCCTTCGACCGACTGCGGCCCACGCCGTTCCGAGACGGAACGCAACTCCGTCGCCTGTGGTCGATAGGTCTTCCCGAACACGTTCGGAAACACCCATAACCCGGTGGGGACCTAACATGTGCGTATGCCACGGGCGAGACTGACGGTCACCGTTCCGGAATCAGTCTGGATGGGGCAGTTGTCGCGTGCGTATCCGGAGGCCCGATTCGAGATACTGACCGTGTTCCCGCGTGAGGATGGTGCGGTGGCACTCGCGGAGATCACTGCGTCGGACGTCGCCTCCGTGCTTCGCGAACTGGACCGGGCGGACACGGTGACGTCGACCGAAGCGCTCGAACGTGACGAGGACACGGTGTTGGTCCAGTTCGAGACGTCGAATCCGGTCCTGTTGCTCCCGGTTCGCAACGCCGGGACGCCGCTCGAACTGCCCTTCACCGTCGTGGACGGGAGCGTGGACTGGGAAGTGACCGCCCCGCGGGACCGCCTCTCGTCGCTCGCGGACCAGCTCCGGCAGTTCGGTATCGACTTCGACGTCGTCTCTATCCACCAGGAGGTCGAAACCCAGCAACTGTTGACGCCCAAACAGCGCGATCTCCTGACGACCGCCGTCGAGGAGGGATACTACGACACCCCCCGAGACTGTACGCTGACCGAACTGGCGGAGGTGTCCGGGATCGCCAAATCGACCTGTAGCGAGACGCTCCACCGGGCCGAAGAGAAGGTGGTCAAGCAGTTCGCCGAGGGACTCGGCCCCACGGAGGAACCGGTGGCCGGCGTCGCGGACTGATAGTGCTTATTGTAGATTATGTCCGGATCGCGCCGACCCCGGGGTCGGCGTGTACCGGTACATCGCTACAATAAGCACTATGAATCTAGCTCTCGGTGTCGCTCGCCGTCGTCCTGCGGAGCGGGTCGGCCGGTGAGGTGCCGTTCAGTCGAGTCGGTCGAGGTCGCCTCGCCGTTCGCGGTGCATGACCCCACCGACGAACAGTCGGAGTTTGTCGACGAGTTCCGCCTCGGTATCGTAGGTTTCGACGCGCAGGTCCCACCGGACGCTCGCAGACCGGATCATCGCGCTCGTCACGTCGGACTCGTGGACGAACACGAGCCTGTCCCCGTGAGTATCGGCGAGGGTTTCGAGGACGCTTCCCGCCTCTTCGCCGACGCCGAAGTTGTGGCCGAGAAACGGCACGACGAACGCCGTGGCGTTGCTACACCGGGCGTACTCGATGCTCTGATAGTGATTATTGTAGATTATTTCCGGATAGCGCCGACCCCGGTGTCGGCGCGTACCGGTAAATTGCTACAATAATCACTATGAGTCACGGCGTCCACGCGGTCGACGTCCACCTCGGCGTCGACGGCCAGGAAAGCGTTTACGCCCGGCTCCGTCCGGAGCGCTCCCTGCACCCGTCGCAAGAGTGCCTGTGCTTCGTCGATCTCCGCTTTGTTCCGGAAGAGTCGGCGCAACGGCCCGGGGAGATCCGCCGTGTCTATCTCTCTGCGTTCCTCCTCGTCGAGGACGTATTCGAGATTGAACGACTTGTACGGCCCCATCAGGTAGAAGAGAAACCGGTCGTATTTGACCGCCCCGAGCCGTTCGACGAGCAGATCCCTCGATATCTCCGCTGTCACACAGCGCCCGTCTCACGCACAGTATATAAATGAAGGTGTTTTCAGCGATATTCGGCTCGACAACAGCTAAGTTTCCACGCCACGAATTTCCGATCGAGATGGCAACGGATCCGCAAGGGAGAGTCGGTGGGGAGGTTCCGGACGACCCGGAGGAGTTGCTCCCGGAGGACAGCGTCCTGACGCTGGACGAATACCTCGACATGCACGCCGCGGTCGGGAACCGGACGCGATACGAGGTGCTCTACCGGCTCGTTCACGGCGGTGAGCTGAGTCCGACGGAACTGGTGGACGCGCTCGATATCGACGACAGCACCCTCCACTACCACCTCAACGAACTCGTCGACGCCGGACTCGTCGAGAAGCGCCAGCGCACCGACCGCGGTCAGGACGGTCTTTACACGTACTACCGTGCGACCGTGTTCGGCGAGGTGACGCTCACGGAGGGGGTCGACGAACTGATCCGTGGTGAGGGGGCCTTCGACGAGATGTACGACAGTTCCGCCGACAGCTCGTAGCGGCCGAGAGCTGGGGGGCGATAGCCCCAGTCTGCGGTTCGACCATAGTCTCCACCCCACGACACTCGGGGACACACTCGACCCAGAGAGACGATTTTATATATCCCGGGGCCAACCTCCCGATAGCGACACGATGTCGCGCGCTCGGTTGGTGTAGTCCGGCCAATCATTTCGGCCTTTCGAGCCGATGACCGGGGTTCAAATCCCCGACCGAGCACTTCTCGAATCGACACAGATCGTCTCAGAAGTGGCAAGTCCGTCGACTCAGGCCTCACTCGCGTCCACAGCTGGGTCGACGGCCGCGTCCGCCAGCGGTTCCTCGATATCGAGCAGTGCCGCGCTGCGTTCCCACAGCTGTAACTGTGCGTCACGGTCGCGAGCGGCCTGCGTCGGGGTGGCCAGGTCCTGTTTTTCGAAGTACTGGCCGGAGACGTTGGAGACGTCCGGGGAGACGGCGAGGTAGACGAGCGCCGCAGCACCTTCCTCGACAGAGGTGACGAAGGGGAACGGGTCCAGCATGCGGGCGACACGCGGGAGCGGTCCCGGGAGAAATCGCGTGAAACCACTGGCGGGGATGCCCCCTGGGTGAAACGAATTCGAGGAGACGTCGCTGTCGGCGGCTTTCAGGCGCCGCGCGAGTTCGAACGCGAACTGGATGTTGGCGAGTTTCGACCGAGCGTACGCACTGGACCCGGAGTATCCGCTGACCGAGGTCACCTCGTCGAGGTCGATATCTCCACCCTTGTGCGCTTCCGAGGCCGTCGTGACGACTCTGGCGTCTTCGGCCAGGCCGTCGAGTAACTCCGCGGTCAGCAGGTACGGCGAGAGGTGGTTGACGTGGAACGTCTTCTCGACGTCCAGGTCCGTCAGTTCACCCGTCCGGAAGAGTCCACCTGCGTTGTGACAGCAGACGTCGAGTTCGTCGGTCCACTTCCGGACTGTCGCGGCTAAGTCGCGAACGTCGTCGACGCTGGCGAAGTCCGCCCGGACGAATCGCGCATCAGCGCCGCGTTGTTCGAGTTCGGTGCGGACGGCCTGGCCCGCGTCGCGGTCGCGCCCGTGAACCAACACGTCCGCGCCGAGGCGTCCGAACGCCAGCGCCGCCTCGCGACCGATACCGCTGGTCGACCCCGTCACGAGTATCGTCGTCCCCGAGAGATCCAGGTCGGCGACGCCCGCCCGCGCTTCCGGCGTTCCTGTCATCTCCCGGACCTACGAACGGGGGCACAAAAGGTTCACTGACCGACCCGAGCGAGAAGTGGCGAGAACGTCGTTATGACGCAACTGTCCGCGAGCGCCGGAAAGCGAGCAGTTCCGAGACCCGCTCCTAGGCGTGTTCGAGGCGGTAGGGCCAGTAATCAGCCGCCCGAAGCGCTCGCCCGACGGCCTTGTGGAAGTCGGGGAAGTCCTCGTACTCGTCCTGGTCGACGTGTTCGAAGATATCCTCGACGCTGACGACAGTCTCGTAGTCGATGCGGACGGGGTGGTCCCCGAACTCGGAGACGAACTCCGAGCGCTCCAGCGGGAAGTCCTCGTCCTCGTCGAGTTTCTTCGCCAGAACAGCGTGTCCGTACTTCCGGCGTCCCTCGCTCCCCTCGTCGCCGTCCGGGTCGTGGGGCCAGTCCATACCGGGTTTGCGGACGAGTGACGCAAAAGGGTTACTCTCCGACGCCAGCACCACGCTGGTCCAGAGAGACCGGAGAATCGAGCAAGCTCACAGCGTCAGGTAGGACAGCATCATCAGGACGGTGTTGTAGACCCCGTGTGCGACGATGGGGACCGCGAGGTTCTCCGTCCGTTCGTAGAGGATACCGAAGACGGTACCGACGCAGGCAATCAGTAGCGCCCCCGCGACGACTGCCGCCGTCTCACCGGTGTAGTTGCCCAGATGGAGCGATCCGAACAGCAGGCTCGACCCGACCACGGCTCCGACGGGGCCCAGCGACCGCCTGAGCCGCCCCTGGATCACGCCACGGAAGAGGAACTCCTCGGCGGGGGCGACGAGCACGATCGACAGCACGGCGAGTCCGAGCACCAGATTCGGGTCGCTGACGACAGCGTCGCCGAGGACCGATTCCGGAACGAGGTCGAGTGCCGCGAGGACCGCGCTGACGACGATCGCCACGACGAGCGCCGCCACGACACCCGCCAGGGCCCACCCGAGTTCGCGCGCCGACGGTCGCGAGGCGTGAACTGTCAGGCCAGTGAATCTGGCGTAGGCGTATCCGAGGACGAGAAATCCGACCTGTCCGACCGCGGTTAACGCGAGGAACGGACCCGTGCTCTGGATATCGACCTCCAGTATTATCAGCGGTACGATGAACGCGACGCCACCGATCAACGAGACGAGAAACCCCGCGACGGTCAACCCCAGCGCGACGAGCACCGCACGAACCGCGCCACTCCCCTCGTGTGACCACGGGTCGTCCCGGTCACGGTCTGTCAGGACACTCATACGTTGCTGAACGATCGCTGATAGCTTAAATATTGGCCGCAGGGTCCCACTCCAGCAAGTGCGTTCGTCCTGTTCGCGAGCTAGTCGCGACGGAACGCGGTTCGAATCCCAACGCCCCGTACGTCACTCACGGTGGCGAGCACACGAGGTGCTCGCCGTAGTGTTCGTGACAGAAAGCGGTGGGATGGGGATTCGAACCCCAGAGTCCGTGAGGACACCTGCTCTCAAGGCAGGCGCGTTAGGCCACTTCGCTATCCCACCGCGAACGCACCTTGCCGCCGTCCCGTCTAAGAACTGTCGGTGTCTCCGCCCGCGTGAACGCGCAGTCCCTCCGGGTCCGGGTCTACGTCGAGGTCGAGTTCGGCGATGGCGTCGGCCGTGTGCTGGGGAACTGGTTTCCCCGCCAGCTGGCGAGTTCGAGCGAGGACGACGGCCGACGCGAGCCCCGCAGGGTCGCTCACCAGCGGGAGTGACTCGACGAAGTCGACGCCGAACTCCTCGGCAGTCGCGCGTTCGGTGAGCGTCCGGAGCGACGGCGCCGTCAGTGCGTCGGTGAAATCGACCGGCTCGGAAAAGCCGGCGTACCAGACCTCGCCTCCCGGTGTCGGCCCGAGCACGACCTCGTCGCCGCGGAGTTTCATCGCCGCGCTGTCGACGTGGCGCCGTTCGAGCAGCGCCACGGCCGGGTCGACGACCGCAGCGGTCCGGACACCCTCGCGCTCCAGAAGGTGCGTGACTGTATTGCCGACGCGGGCCGAGCGCGTCGACCCGATCTGCACCTCGTATCGGGTACTCCCGGGGTCGTCGAGTGCGGGTGCGAGCGCCGACGCAACGGCGGCTTCCGCGTCGTCCGGTTCGACCCGTTCTGGGACCCGGTAGTTGACGAGGAGGTCGCCGCCGCTCCGTTCGACCGCCGCGCAGGCGTCCCGGAGCGTCGCAGTGTAGAGTTCCGTCGCCGCCTCGGCCTCGAGGACGCCGCGCTCGACGAGTCCGGCGAGCGAATCGGTCTCGTCGGGCGGGGCTGCCAGAACCGCGACTGTCGTCATAGTTCACGCTCGGGCCGAGGGCGTCTTGAATGCGCCGTTCCGCGACGCGCATCGTGGGCGTCAGTACGCGAGTCCGAGGCCCTCGGTGGCGTTCGTCGGGTCCGTACCGTAGACGAGTTCGAAGCCGTCGGGGAGGCCGTCACCGTCGGTGTCTCGGTCGGTCGGGTCGAGACCGAGAGCCACCTCCCGGCCGTCGGGGACGGCGTCGTCGTCGGTGTCGGCGTCGAAGGGATGGGTTCCGTTCGCGCGCTCCTCGCCGGTGGTCAACCCGTCACCGTCGGCATCGCTGTCACTGGCGGGTGCGGTGTACGCGAAGGGGTCGGTCGGTGGAGTGATAGGCGCCGAGCCGGCGACGTGACTGTCGAGCCACGCGTCGTGCTCGCCGCCGGAGACGTTCGCGACGATCCGGCCGAAGTCGTCGTAGGTGAGAGTGCCATTGTGTCGGTTCATCCGGGCGAAGACGTCTTCGAGCGTGCGGTTCCCGCCGGTGTCGTTCCTGATGCGAGCGTCGAGCGAAGCGAGGGCCCGGGTCCCCCGGGAGTAAGGGGTGTACCTGCTCTTCCAGTCCGAGCGGTTCGAGAGCACCACCTCGCTGGAACCGTTGGTACGGAGCGTCGTCTGGAAAGCTTCGTAGCCCTCACGACCGTCCAGACCCTGCCGGACGGAGAGGACGCCCGCGTAGTAGGTCGCACTCGCCTCCCTGAACCAGCGCATTCCGGGCCCCAGATCGAACGCTTGGCGCGTGTGGACGTACTCGTGGACCCAGGTGTTGTCGGGTGGGCCGACCCGTGCGCGGTCGGAGACCCAGACGTCCTGGCTGTCGTCGTGTTCGCCGACGGCGAGCCCGCCCTCCCGGAGCGGCGGCGGACCGACGAAAACAGTCACTCTCCGGTCGCGAGCACCGACGGACAACTGTTCTGAAGCCAGCTGGACGGACGTGATAGCGCGGTCGACGTTCGAGGTGTTCGCGGCCGCCGGTTCGACGACTCTGAGTGTCCCGCCGCTGACGTTCGCCAGTCGCGTCTCGTGGGGACCGAGATACACCATCGAGGACCCGACCGCGCCGACACCGTCGACCTTGGTCCGCCGTTCGATCCGGCTGGTGTTCTTCCAGGAATACTGCCACTGTCTGCTGTCGTTACGGTAGGCGAAGGCCGTCTGTGGATTGGCGAGGGCCCAGTCGTCGGTGGCGACCCAGCCCAACCCCCGAAACGTCGGGCCGCTCCGGTTGACCGTGACCTCGAACGTGAGTGTCGGCTCTGCCGTCTCCCTCGTCCAGACCCAGCGGCCGTTCTGTCGCTCCGCGAACCCGCGTGAATCGACGAGTGTCCGGGAACCGGACCCGTACGTGACCAGCGACGTCACGTTCTCGCCGGGGTCGTAGCGGAGCGTCATCCCGATCCGTCCCGGGGCGTTCGGCAACAGTCTGTACTCGACAGTCTGGACGATATCCGGCGTCGCCGCCTCCGGAAGACCCCCAGTATCCGTCCCGAACCCACCGGTCGGGGTCCCCGTCCCGGCCACCACCGTCACCGGGACCAGGCCCGCGAATACCACCACCGCAGTGACGAACGGAACGAACTTTCGCGACGGCGACACGGTTCGGGTATGTGTCACACCATCGCATAAAACCTCGGTCAAGCGCCGGCACCCGCCGGGAGCCGAGGCAGAACGAACGCCCACACGTCGTGGCCCACACGGACGGTCTCAGGCGCCGAATTCGTCTTCGGTGACTCGCTCGACGAGCGTCTCGTCGACGTCTCTGAGGTCGTAGGTCGGCAGGTCGCCACCCGTCCGGGTCACGTACATCGGCTCGACGAGTCGACGACCGACCGTCCCGTCCGTCCCCGTCGCGTCGTCCTGTGCTGTGTCCCCCGTTTCGTCTTGCTCCGTCTCGGTCGTCTCTGGCTGGACGCCGACTGGTTCGAGTCCGTAGAGTTTGAGGAAGCGTCCTGTCTCTCCGGGTGCGATCTCGTCGTCACGGACGGCACGAGCGAGGTCCCGGGAGAGCCACTCGTCTTCGCTGACGCTGGGTTCGAGGACCATCGCTTCGTCGACGAAGCGCACGAGATACCAGTCGAGGTCGTTCAGAAGCGACACGGCCGCGCCGAGGCTCACCGTCTCGACGCCGACGCTGTTCTCGAAGGGTTCGTGGAGGTCGTACGTCGAGAGCGCCTCGCGGGCCGTCTCGCGCGAAAGGAGTTCGTACTGGAGGTTGACGTCCTCGTCGCCGACCAGACAGACCCGCGTCATGGACGCGTCGAGAACTGCAGGGCCCTAAGCGGTTTCGCCTCTCCAGTCACACGACCACCGTCCACGTCGTGACAGCGCCGCGACGCCACGCCTCAGAACGTCGAGAGTTCGCCGTCGATGACCTGCCGGGTGACGTCCGTGACGCTCTCCAGTTCGCGGTCGATCGCCGCCTCGATCTCCGCTTCGACGTCGGAGACTGCGACGCCGTCCTCGGTGACGACGTTCGCGTCGGCGACGTGTGGTTCGTCGATCGGCCGACCGATCTGCGATAGCAATCGGACCTGGAGCTGGCGGATGCCGTCGACGTCCTCGACGACAGACTGGGCGATCTCCGTGCTCAGAAGGTTGTAGATCTTCCCGATGTGGTTGACGGGGTTTTTCCCGCTCGTGGCCTCCATGCTCATCGGCCGGTTGGGCGTGATGAGGCCGTTGGCGCGGTTGCCCCGACCGACGGAGCCGTCGTCGCCGTGTTCCGCGGAGGTCCCGGTCGTGGTGAGATAGATCGAGCCGGTCTCGTAGTCGTCGGCGGTGTTGACGCTGACTGCCACCTCGCGGTCGGTGTAGTCGGTCGCGACGTCACGGACGTACTCTTTGACGTCGGCGATCACTTCTTTGTAGTTTTCGAGCCCCGAGACGTGGTGGTCGACCGTCGCGACCGCGACCGTGACGTCGATCCGGTCGTCCTCGCGTTTGCCCATCACTTTCACGTCCTGTCCGATAGCGGGATTGTCGTCGGCGTACGTCCCGTTGAGCCGGCGCTCGACGTTGTAGACGATCTGCTCGGTCTCGGACAGGGGCGCGTGGCCGACGCCGTAGCTCGTGTCGTTGGCCATCGGCACCCGCCCTTCCTCGCCGAAGACCGACTGGAGGTCACCGCTACCCTCGCCGAGGTTCACGTCGACGATGACGTCGGTCCCCACGTCGAGATCCGGGAAGTTCTCGGTGAGGTACTCCCGGGCGGCTTCGAGCGCGATGGTCTCGGCCGGGAACGTCTCGCCGTCGTACTTCTTCGTGGCGCGACCGACGACGAGCAGATAGATCGGCTTCAGCACCTCGCCGCCGTCGAAGGCCGGCGCGGCCTCGCCGGCCACGAGCTGGGTCTCGTCGGTGTTGTAGTGGAGCACTTTCCCGTAGCGCTCGATGTACTCCCGGGCCAGCGCCCCCGAGACGGCCTCCGCGATCCCGTCACAGATCGAGTCGGGGTGACCCAGTCCCTTCCGCTCGACGATCTCGACTTCCTGATCTTCGACTGCGCGTCCCGCTTCCGGCTGGACGCGGATGTTCCGCTCGGTCATTGGTCGGTCATTCCGTTCGCCCCCTCGTATAACTTGCGGAAACCTTTCTCACCCGAGAAATTACTCTGAGACATCGAATTCGGAATTCCCGTCGCCGCCTGCGTCGTCGGTTTCGAGGAGCAGTCCGAGATACGAGGTGCGAATACCGCCGTCGGGGTCGAGACCCAGCGATTTGAGGACGCCTTTCGCGCCTTCGCGGGCGTCGGCGATGTCGTCGTCCGGCGTCTCGATTTCGACCTCGACGAACTCGCCCAGTCCGTCGACGTCGTCGAGCGTGACAGTGTAGCCGTTCAGCGTGAACCGCTCTCGCTCTTTCTCGACCGTCGCGGCCGGTTCGAACCCGAGTCCGTCGAGGATGCCCTCGGCCGCGATCGGGTCGTCGACGCTCGTCTCGTGTTCCTCGCGGGACTTGGAATCCTCGTCGATCAGCGGCCCCTTGTAGGTCAGCGCTACTCGTTCGTCGCGGTCGGTGGTTTCGCGCCGGACCCGGAGTGCCTCGTCGGTCTCGGCGAAATCGCGGTGCGGGGCGTCGTAGTAAGTGTCGACCTGTGTGATAGTGCCTTCCGGCGCCGCGTCGAGTCCGTGCAGGTGCGACCGGACGACGTCGTGGTCCGCCCGGACCTTGATCTCGACCTCGTACATATCCCCAGGGAGAGGCCTCGGGAGAAAAGTCGACCGATCCGGTCGAGTCACCGCTTCTCGACAGGTGGCGTCGGAGTCTCCGGGCCCCGTCCAGAAGCGCCCCCGAAACGTTGTTCTTAAGAGTGCAACGCCAGTCCGTATCGATATGAGCAACGAGGAGGCCGACGAGGCCGAGACAGAGGCCGAAACGGCCGAAGACGTCGAGGAGACCGAGTCCGAATCGACCGAGGAGGTCGAGGAGACGGAAGCCGAGGAAGAAGCCGAGGAGACGGGAATCCAGCGCGGCGACTTCGTCACCATCGCCTACACGGCACGCACCGTCGAGGACGGCACGCTCGTGGACACGACCGACCCCGAAGTCGCAGAGGAGGAGGGTGTCGGCGAGGACCAGGAGTTCGCCCCGCGCACCGTCGTGCTCGGCGAAGGGCACGTCTTCGGCGCCGTCGAGGACGACATCGTCGGCAAGGAAGTCGGCGACGAGGGCACCGTGACGGTGGCCGCCGCCGAGGCCTTCGGCGAGTTCGACCAGGACGAGGTCCGCACCATCAGCGTCGACCGCATCCCCGAGGACGACCGGTACCCGGGCGCCCACGTCGACATCGACGGCGAACACGGCCACGTCGAGACGGTCATCGGCGGCCGCGCACGCGTCGACTTCAACCACCCGCTCGCCGGCGAGGACGTCGAGTACGAGTACGAGATCCTCGACGAGGTCGAGGACCGCGAGGAGAAGGCCCAGGCACTGCTCGATACGTTCCTCGACATCGACCTCGAGATGTGGTTCGAGACCGACGTCGAAGAGGAAGAACAGCTCGTCGAACCCGACGAGGACGAGGAAGCCGACGAGGAGGAAGCCGACGACGAGGACGAAGAGGACGAACCCGAGTACGAGACCGTCGAGGTCGAGAAGGAGACACTGTACATCGAGGCGACGCCCCAGCTGACGATGAACCAGCAGTGGATGATGGGCAAACAGCAGATCGCCCAGCAGCTGGTCGACCAGCTCGGAATCGACCGCATCATCGTCCAGGAGACCCTCGGTGAGGGGATGGGCATGGGCGGTCTCGGCGGCATGATGGGCGGTATGGGCGGCATGGGCGGCGGCGACATCGAAGAGGCGCTCGAAGACGAGGACATCGACGCCGACGAACTCGTCGAAGAGCTCGAAGGCGCCGGCGAGTAGCGAACGGCAGCGACGAGTAGCTACAGGTCGTACGACGCGAAATCCCGACCGAGTTCGTACCCGCGTTCGGCGGCCCCCGCTCGCAACGCTTCCGTGGGACCGTCGAGATACTCGTTCACGTGTACGAGCACCGTCCGATCAGCGTTCGCGCCGGCGATCTCGTCTTCGAACGCGATATCCTCGAACAGTTCGTCCCGGAACAGCGGTGATCCCTCGACGAAGAGGAGGTCGGCGTTCCTGTACGCGCCTCCACCGTCGAGGTCGGGACGGAACTGCTCGATATCGGGTGCCCACACGACCGTCGAATCCCCGTGTTCGATAGCGAAGCCAACCGTGTCGAAGGTCGGCCTGCCGTGTTCGACCGGGAACGGGACGACCGTCAGGTCTCCCATACGCACCCGCTCGCCGTGGTCGAGCGACTCCGGGTCGACGCTGTCAGTCAGATGGCCCCGTTCCTCGCGCAAGTGCGTGGTCGCCGTCTCGGTCATGTAGACGTCGATGTCCATCGCAGGTGCGACGAGTGCGAGGTCGTCGATCCCGCCCGCGTGGTCGTGATGGAAGTGGGTCACGAACGCGGCGTCTATGTGCTCGGTACCCGTTTCCCTGACCTGCTCGCGGACGTCCGGACTGACGTCGAACAGGATCGTCGTCTCGGGCGTCTCCACGAGCAAACTCGGGCGACGACGTCGTCGTTCGGCGCCCGCCGTTTCGAGATCGCCAAACAGCGGTGGGACGCCAGTCACTTCACCGCTACCCAGCAGCGTCACGTCCATATCTGTTGCCGCTGTGGCGACAGGAAAAACGTGTCGGTTCGGGAGACGTATGTGTCCGGTCGCCGTCGGTCCGGTCGATGACCGCCACGGACCCGCGCGAGCGCTCGGTGGATCTGTTCGAAACCGAAAGTCGGGAGCGCGTGCCGGCCGACGAGTTCGCTGACGCGACCGAGTCCGAAGCCGTCGAGTCGGGGTGGGTCGTCGTCGCGTTCGCCTTCGACGACGCTGGACGGGTGCTCATGATAGACCAGCCGTGGGCCGACGGCTGGATCCTCCCGGGTGGCGCGCACAAGCCCGGGGAGACACTGGCCGAGGGGATGGTGCGAGAACTCCGTGAAGAAACCGGCGTCGAGGTGTCTCCTGTGGCGCCCCGAGCGGTAGACGAGTTCCGGTTCGTGAACGAGGATACTGGCGAGACGGCCGGTTGGTCGCTCGTCGTCTTCGAAGCCGTCGCCGAATCGACCGAAATCGACCGCGACCCCTCTGTCGACGACGAAACGATCGACGAGATACGATGGTCCGACGGCCTGCCCGAGAACGTGTTCAATCCGGAATTGCTGGAACCAGCCTACGCGCGGTGTGAGCGCGGGCCGTGAGGATCGACCTCTGTACTAGCATACCGCGCGAGCGGAGCGAGCGCGGTTTCACCGAGCGCGACCGCAGGGAGCGCTCGGCCTTTTTTGGTCCAGCTTTTTTCGAGCGGAGGTGCCCGCAGGGAGCGAAGCGACCGAGGACACCCTCCGAAGAAAAAAGGTGGTCAGGCGATGTCGCGGCTGGTGTCGATGGAGACCTGTTCGACGAGGTCGAGCTTGATGATGTCGTTGGGGGCGCGCCCGCCGCGGAACTTGGGGATGGCGAGTCGGTTCTCGACCTCGTCGTTGGTGGTCGTCGTCTCGAGCTGGAAGACGACGTCGGCGAAGTGCTCGGTGCTGTCGCGAAGCGGCGGGACGCTCCGACCGTTGAGACAGTGCATGACGCCGAGACTGCCGGTGTTGACGAGGTGGTTCTGGAGGTCGTTCATGAAACTCCGAAACCGCGAGGGCGGCTCCTGAGACTCGAGGACGTTGACGGGGTCGACGATGAGGTTCGAGGTCTCGGGGAGCGCGCTGACGAGTTTCCCGGCGTTGTCCAGTGGCGCCTCGCCGGAGATGTGGCGCACGGTCGGGTCGCCGGTGTTCGCGGGCGTCTGTTCGATGCTCGCGTTGACCGACTGCGCGGTGCGGTCGAGCGAGAGATAGAGCGTCCCGCGAGTCGCGGTCAACTCGTAGAGGAACAGTTCCGCCTGACTGGCCGGCTGTGCACAGAGTGCCACGAGGCTCCCCTCGGGTATCCCACCCCCGAGCTTGCGGTCGAGCACGTCGATCCCGGTGTGCAGCCGGTTGGCCATGGTACAGGTAGTTCCTATTTGCAGGAGATTAAATATTCCGCTCGTCGAGACGCTCTGCGAGGTTCCCGTAGGCCCCGCGGACCGCCCGACTGGCGAGCACGTCCGGTCCCTCGACCTCCGGGACAGTTCCGAGGACGGGACACTGGTGGCGCAAGTCGGCGAGTTCGGGAGACTCGGGCGGCTCGGGACACCGGACGCGAGTCACGACAGCACCGAGTACCGGTGTGTCCAGAGCGCGTGCCATCCGGGCAGTCTTGGTCGCGTCGGCGAGGCTCGCGCGCTCGGCGGTCGAGACGACCAGTGCGCTATCGGCGGCGGCGAGCGGTTCGGCCACTGTCTTCGTCGCGCCCGCGGGACAGTCGACGACGACCGGCCCGCCGGTGTGGCCGAGTCGGCGGAGTGTCGTCTCGTCGGGTGCGCCCGTCGCGCTCCCCGCGGGGACGACGTCCAGGCCCGGGTACGCGCGACTCCGGTGGCACACTCGCTCGGGCCGGACGCCGTCGGCGACCGCTCCGATACCTGGCCGGCGCTCGGTGTCGGCTCTGGTGTGGAGGTTCGGCATCGAACAGTCGGCGTCGACGACGACCGGTCGCGTGCCCGTCGAGGAGAGCGCCCGCGCGAGACCGAGCGCCGTCGTCGTCTTGCCACAGCCGCCTTTGCCACCGACGATCGCGAGCATGGTCCGGGGTGGGTGCCCCCTTCGGTTTCAACCTTCGCCCCCGTCGCAGTTCGAAAACGAGGGTCGGTTCGCCGGAGAGCGGCAAGTGAGTGTCGCCCCAGCGAGCGAGTGTCGGGGGATTCAAGAGCGCGGGGAGCGGCGGTATCGGTAATGCGCCACGACCACGTCATCAGTGCGAAACAGCTCTCGCGGGAGGGCATCGAGGAGGTGCTCGACCGCGCGGCCGAGATGGCGGCCGACCCGTCGGCGTGGAACCACCGCCACGAGGGGGCGTTGCTGGGGCTGTGTTTCTTCGAACCGAGCACGCGGACGAAGATGAGCTTCACCGCCGCAGCAAAGCGACTCGGGGGCGACATCGTCGACATGGGACCGGTCGGGTCCTCGAGCGTGAAGAAAGGCGAGAGCCTCGCCGACACCGTCCGCGTCGTCGAGGGGTACGCCGACGCGCTCGTCTTGCGCCACCCCAGCGAAGGGTCGGCGAAGATGGCCAGCGAATTCGTCGACGTGCCGCTCATCAACGCGGGCGACGGTGCCGGCCAGCACCCTACCCAGACGCTGCTGGACCTCTACACTATTCGGGAGGCGGCGGGCCTGGACGACATCACGATCGGTATCATGGGCGACCTGAAGTACGGTCGGACTGTGCACTCGCTGGCCCACGCGCTGACGAACTTCGACGTCCGGCAACACTTCGTCAGCCCCGAGAGCCTCGAACTCCCGCGGAGCGTTCGCTACGACCTCCACGAGGAAGGCGCGTCGATCAGGGAACACAAGACCCTGGACCCGGTGTTGAGCGAACTCGACGTGCTCTACGTCACACGCATCCAGCGGGAGCGCTTCCCCGACGAGAGCGAGTATCGCGCTATCGCTGGCGAATACCAGATCGACGCCGCGACGCTCGACGAGGCCCACGACGACCTCACCGTGATGCACCCGCTCCCGCGCGTCGACGAGATCGCCCACGACGTCGACGACACCGACCACGCGGCCTACTTCGATCAGGCTCACAACGGCGTCCCCGTGCGGATGGCGCTGCTCGACCTGCTCCTGGAGGGTGAGCGATGAGCGACCACGAACTCCGCGTCAGCAAGATCCGCAACGGCACCGTCATCGACCACATCGCGGCTGGCCAGGCACTGAACGTCCTCGCCATCCTCGGTATCGACGCCGACAGCGGCGAGACCGTCAGCGTCGGGATGCGCGTCCCCAGTGACCGCCTCGGGAGCAAGGACATCGTCAAGGTCGAGGGTCGCGAGCTGAGCCAGGACGAGGTGGACGTCATCTCGCTCATCGCGCCCGCGGCGTCGATCAACATCGTCCGCGAGTTCGACGTCGTCGAGAAACACCGCGTGGAGCGCCCCGACGTCGTCACCGGTGTCCTCTCGTGTCCGAACCGCCACTGTATCACGACCGGCGACGAACCGGTCGATTCGCGCTTCGACGTCCTCGACGACGGCATCCGATGTCAGTACTGTGAGACCATCGTCCGCGAAGGAATCGCCAACCACATCGACGTCGACTGAGACGGGGCACGACCCCACCGAGACGGCCCCGCAGCCCCGCAGGCCACACCGGTCAACAGATTGACTTCACCGGAAAACCTTTATTCTCTCCGGGAGGATCGTCGTGTGATGTCAAAGAAAGCACTCCTCCTGGTCGTCCTCCTGATCGCCGTGGCCATCACCTACAAGATGGTCATCAGCGACTGACGGGACACCACAGTCCTGCTCGTTCACTCGAAGAACAGTAACGCACTGCGTCGAATCACCGACAGAAGGCAGCGAAATCGGCTTGCCGTACAGTCGGGTGTCGGTTCTCTCCCGGTGCGTCTGCCTTTCGAACTACTTACCCCCGTCGGCGGTCATCCTGTGGTATGTACGGCGTCGTCACCCGTAACGAGGAGGAACTCGACTGGACGGAGTTCGGCATCGGGTTCTACGAGGTCAAAGACGTCACCGGCCGGGCTTCCGAACCGGTCGAGGAGGGGATCAACATGGTGTCGTGTTTCGCGGACAACGCCGCTATCGGCGGCGACGGTGGTGAAGACCTCGTGCCGATCAGTGACGCGGGCGACCCCGCGACACGCGACCGGCCCTACTTCGACTGGGACTACGTCTGCCCCACCCACGAACGCTACCGCGAGGGACTCCTCGAGATAATCGAGGAGGCCGCAGCCGTCAGACCCGACGTCCGCCTGGACGACGTGGGCTTTCCGCGCGAGGAGTACTGTCATTGCGACCGCTGTGAGGCGGCGTTCGAAGAGAGCGACCACGACGACTGGCGGGAGTGGCGCGCTTCGGTCATCACGGAGTTCGTCGCCGAGGCTCGCGAGCGAGTGCCGGGAGAGCTGTATCTCACGCTCTATCCCGACCCCTATCCGGGCCACATCGACGACCGCGCGGGACTGGACGTGGACGCCCTGGCCGAATACGTCGACGAGTTCGTCGTCCCGCTGTACGACATGGCCTACTCGACGACCTACTGGCTGGAGATCCTGGCCAAGGGGTTCGTCGACGAACTCGACCGGCCCTTCTCGGTCGAACTCTACGCGGTCGACGTCGATATCGACGACCTCGTTCACGCGACGGAAGTCGCCAGTGCCTACGGCGAGCGCGTCCTCTTTGGCTACGACGCGAGCAACGCCCGGGCGACGGTCCGGCGGATGCAAGCCGACGCGCGCGAGGGCGAGCAGTTCGGACCGGAGTAACAGGGTCGCCTGGAGGAGCAGTCAATCACCGAAGCGGCGGTCGCGCCACTCCCGGAGGATGGCCCGGTCGCGCGTGTTCTCGGGCAGCGTGTCGAACCAGCGGGCGTCGACGATCTCACCGTCGGGGTCCGCGACCTCGGGTTCGGTCACCGTCGCTTCGCCCTCGAAGATCGGAAGCACACCCCAGGTCTCGTGGTCGTCACAGTGGAACCTGACCTCGCCGAGGATGCCCAGTCCCTCGTAGTCGACCTCGATGCCGCTCTCCTCGTGGAGTTCGCGACGGGCGCCCTCTCTGAGCGTCTCGTCGGTGTCGACCTCGCCACCGGGAAGGACCCACGTGTCGATCGACGGCTGTTCGACCAGCATGATCTCCCCGGAGGGCCGGTACGCGATAGTGTGTGCGCCAAAGGGCAGACCCTGTCGTTCGATACGCTCGGAGACGGTGCGAAAGCGCGACCGGGAGACCCGGCGAGTGGTGTCGTAGTCGAGGAACTCCTCGTGGGACTCGCGGAGCTGGTGGGCGAGTTGTTCGGCCTGCTGGCTCGCCTCGCTGGCGAGATACCAGAGGTCGTCGACGGTCGTCATGACCGCCTGTGGCCGCTTCGGGCCGAGGGGCGACGTCGTCTGGCAGTCGTCACGCTCGGAGCGATGGTGGCGGACGCGGTCATGTCACGCCGTTCGAGGGTCGGCGGCATAAGTCTTGAACCTCCCCAGGTGTCGGTACGCTTTCAGGGTGGCCGGTCGGCGGCGAGAGCACAGCTGACCGCCGAGTGGCGAACGCGGACGGTCCCCGGGAGGTTGACGTGACAGGCAGAGGGATCGGCCCGTTCGGGGCGGATCAGTCCCTTTTTGTCCGGCGGTCGAGAACCGACGAGCATGGCTTTCGAAGAGGACGACCGCGTCATCCTGCACGACGAGCACAGCGACTACGACGGCGAGGAAGGGACGGTCTCACAGGTCGTCGAGACGATGTTCGGCGACGAGAACTACACCGTCACCTTCGAGGACGGCCAGGAAGCGGGTGTCCCCGAGGACAACCTGGAAGCCGCCCCCGACGAGGACGAAGACGACGACGAAGAGACCGACGAGGAGTAATCGGACACCGATGGCCGCCGTCCCGCTGCACTACGTCGACCTCCGGACCTTTTGCTACGCGACCGAGGACGACCAGCGGGTCGAGGCCGCGTTGCGGACGTACCTTCCCGAGGACACCGAGATAGAGCGCATGGAGTCGACCGGGCACCACGGCGACCGCATCCTCGTGCTCTCGGCCCGGGTCGAACGCGCCGACGAGATGCGCCACGTCCTCGACCGACTCGCCGAACTCGACGACCTGGCGGACGTCGTCGACGAACTCGACGAACGGGTGGACGACAACTGCGCCTTCTACCTGACGCTGGACAAACAGACCGCCTATCGCGGCGAGGTCCGCCGGGGCGACGGCATCACCTTCCGCTCGAAGGTCGAAGCCTATCCCGCGAAAAAGGAGAAAGCAGTGTCGAACGCTCGCGAACTGTTCGAATCGCTCACGGACTGACGACCGATGACTGGTTTGTCCGGGAGTGAGTGCCCGTGACGGCGACGCCGCTGACTTACGAGGCCGTCCACGCCCATCCGGACGGGGAGGCGACGGTCGCCCGTCTCGCCGCGACGGCGAGCGAGTACGGCTTCGACGGCGTCGTCGTCCGCAACCACGGTGACGCCCGCGCCGACTACGACGCCGACGAGATAGCGGAGACCTACGGGATCGACGTCGTCGAAGGCGTCGAGATCCGGGCCGAGGACCCATCGCGAGCCAGCGGCTACGTCGGGTCGTCACGCGATTCGGCGACGGTCGTGGCCGTCCACGGTGGGACGAACGCGCTCAACCGATTCGCGGTCGAACAGCCCAGCGTGGACGTACTCGCCCACCCAATGGCCGACGACGGCGACGTCAACCACGTTATCGCGAAGACGGCGGCGGACAACGGCGTCCGGCTCGAACTCTCCTTTCGCCAGGTCTTGCGGTCCGAGGGCGGCCGGCGCGTCCAGGCGTTGCGTGACCTGCGCAAACTCTGGGAACTCGTCGGCGAGTACGACACCCCCTACGTGGTGAGCGCCGACCCCAGAAGCCACCTCCAGTTGCGCGCGCCCCGCGAACTCGTCGCGCTCGGTGACGTCGTCGGTATCGGTGCCGACGCGGTCGAGACGGGACTCGCCGAATGGGGGGAACTCGCCGAGCGTAACCGCCATCGTGCCTCCGACGCGTTCGTCGAACCCGGTGTGACGCTGCGGAAGTCCGCTGCCGACGCCGAAGATGCCGGCGCAAACGACGTCGATGACGACGACCCCGATGACGGTTGCGCCGACGAGTAGCGCGTCGTCTGCCGCGAGCGCATCGTTCATGCCACACCGCGACCAACCGTGGTCGATGACCCCATCTATCGACGAGCATGCCGCTCGCTTCGACGAGATAGCCGACTCCTACGACGATTCGGAGAACGAGGAGTACCGCGCCTGTGCGTCGCTCGTCGTCGAACACGCCGCGCCAGGTCCCGAGGATACCGTGCTCGACCTCGGCACCGGGACGGGAGCCATCGCACTCGCGCTCGCCGACGACGCCGGCCGCGTGATCGGCCGCGACATCAGCGACGGGATGCTCGAGAAGGCACGCGAGAAAGCCAGCGATCGGGGGGTCGAGAACGTCGAGTTCGGCGAGGGACGCTTTCGCGAACCGAACGTGCCGGGTTCCGACGATACCGGTGTCGACGATACCGGGGCCGACGCGACGGCGGGCGTCGATATCGTCACCTCGAACTTCGCGATGCACCACCTCTCGGACGAGGAAAAACGCGAGGCCATCGAGGTGATCGCGGCGCTCGGCCCCCGTCGGTTCGTGCTCGGCGACGTGATGCTGTTCGTCGAGGCCGACCCGAGCGAGCCGTTCTACAGCCCGGAGGTCGACGACCCCGCGACGGTGGGCGACCTCGCCGACGCGTTCACCGACGCCGGATTCGCGCTCACGGCCGTCGAGCGCGTTCACGACCAGGTCGGCGTCCTCGTCGGTGAGCGAGTCGTGACCGAAGACGGCGACGACTGATAGTGATTAAGGAAGTTATTTACCAATAGACGTAATAGAGCCGGTAATGGGTCGGCTCGACGAGGTTGCGCTTGAGGAACTCTACGATCTCAA